>FSSH01000254.1_pt4 | contig 132666 bp, 142 predicted proteins | sample 1166101 | NCBI WGS metagenome assembly FSSH01 (sample SAMEA32972668, study PRJEB13176) | freshwater metagenome | biome: Drinking water system; feature: Biomass in drinking water that filtered by 0.45 um membrane; material: drinking water | place: USA | collected 2012-12-20 | depth 0 m
GGATTGGCGCATGGGCTCAAATCCATCGGCGTCCCCTTTCGCATCACGCGCGATGTTCGCGAAGCCCTGACGCATCAGGTGGTGGTGGTCTATCCGATGATCTCGGGGAAGGTGCTCAGTTCCCAAGAGCTTCAGGCGCTGGCCGAATTTCCCCAAGCCGGCGGGACATTGATCGGGGTACAGGTATTGGGCGGCGGGTTGAATGACGTGTTCGGTTTTCGGACTGCGGAAGTTTCACGGCAGCGCTATGACCTGCACCTGTCTGAGTCCGATCCGTTGCTGGCGGATTTGACCGAGCTGCGCGAGCGGCATCTTCGTGTCGGCATTCGAGACAAAGGGATCGAGGTGATGGGAACCTACGGTTATACGGGGAGTGAGGCCCCGCTCGCCCGATTTGACGACGGCACTGCGGCCGTCACGCAGAAAACCTACGGTAAAGGCCGAGCCTATGCAATCGGGCTTGATCTCGGCTTCCTGCTACTCAAAGGGTACAACAATCGCGGGGAGGAACTTGTTCAGACGTTCGACAACCAGTTTGACCCGACGCTCGATGTCTGGCTGCGGCTGCTGAAGTCGATCTATCGCACCGCCCAGACAGGCGCGGTGACGCTGGGAACGGTGCCCTTCGGCAAGTCGCTGTCGGTCATGCTCACGCACGATGTGGATTTTACGGAGTCCATTAAAAACGCGGTGGATTATGCGGAGTATGAGAAGAGTCAGGGCTTGATTGGCACGTACTTTATCCAGGTGAAATACATTCGCGACTACAACGATGATATTTTCTTCAATGACGAAGGGGTGCGGTATCTCGCGCGTCTTGCAGGTCTCGGCATGGAGCTGGGGAGTCACACGATCGCCCACTCGAGGGTCTTCAACCGGTTTCCGATGGGGACGGGGCGGGAAGCCTATCCCGCCTATGCGCCGTTCGTGAAGGATCGGACCACGGCTTTGAATGCGAGCATCCTCGGCGAATTGCGGGTCAGCAAATTCTTGATCGATCATTTCTCAGGCCAGTCCATCGTGTCATTCAGGCCGGGCGAGCTCTCCAATCCGTTCAGCCTTCCACAGGCGTTGCTGGCCACCGGATATCGATATAGCTCAACGGCCACTGCGAACAACTCGCTGACCCATCTGCCGTATCAGCTGAACTACGATCGATTGACGGACAGCGAAGTCGAACTGTTCGAGTTCCCCGTCACGATTGAAGACGAGGAGCTGCCGAAGATGGGAGACCGGCTGCCGGAAGCCTTGGAGGTCGCGCGCCAGATCAGCCGGTACGGTGGTTCAATGGTTGTGCTCATCCATCCCAATATCCTCGATCATAAGCTGGCCTTTGAAAAAGGGTTTGTCGAAGGCGTGCGGTCTTATGCCTGGTTTGGGTCGGTAAGGGAATTCGGGCGCTGGTGGGCTGCGCGCAATCAGGTGAAACTCGACGTGGCTCAGGATGCGACGAGCCTGACGGTGACGATTGCGTCTCCTGAATCGGTGGACGGATTGACTCTTGAGATCCCGGCGGGCTGGAGATTGAGTGCAGCGGGTTCGTCATTGCAGGGCATCCAGCAACGGAGTGCCGCGGTCATTCTGCCGGAATGGCAGGGCACGCACAGGCTGGTCTTTTCATCGAGCCGGTCGTCGAGGTAGCGGCTGCCCCGGCCGTTAAGCCGGAGCCACTCCGGGAGTTAGCGCATAAGAGTCCTGGATTCTCTTGGCGACGAAGGGGGTGAGCACCTTCCGCGCTTCCGTCGTCGGCAGTGTTTGCACAAGGATCGATAGTTTCTCGTCTGTCATGGACGGCAGAATGGAGAGGGCCTCCGCGGCTCTGTATCGCACCCACCAGTGGGAGTCGCCCAACAATCCGATCAAGTGTTCTTCATCTTCCTCGACGCCCATCTTTCCGAGAGCTGACGCAGCGTGGACTCGAATAAACCACGTTGGGTGGGTGAGGTACTGTCGCACGGTGGAGAGATCCTGCGGGTCGGAGCATTGCCCGAAGAGCGACAGGCACCCGGCCAGCACGTCTTCATGCAGGGGGCGCCGGGCAAGGAGAGGGCGAATCAGCGGCAAGGCGCGATGATTCCTGATCGAAGCGAGAAAGCGGATTAGACGAGCGGCAATCAGCGGCGGTGCGTGTCCCGCGGCTTCCCCGAGCGCGCGGGCGACGAGTTCATTTCCCGCGCCCTGGAGGATGGCCAGCACTTTGAGTGGAGACCAATCGAGACGTTGGGACATCAACGGGACCAACACAGGAATCGCGCGCGGGGCATCGATGCGCACAAGGGCGCGGGCGGCCTCAAGAGAGCGAAATGCATTCGCGTCATGCGCGAGTTCGACGAGGCGCAGCCAGGCCGAGGGGTCTTTCAAGTGGCCGAGCGTGACGATCGCCAGGAGTTGTTGCCGCAGCGTCCCTTTGGCCAAATAGTGGTGCACGACGTGATCCATGCCGGTCCGTCGCATCACCGCGCACAACTCGTCCGACGACTCTCCCTTGATGGACTCTTGCAGGTGATTCCATAAATAGAGAAACAGCACCCGGTCGCGTGGATGAATAGCCGGAAGAGTGTCTGGCGATTCGATGAGGCTCTGCGCCAGAATCGGACGCCAGACGGTGACCATCCGTTGGCGCCGTCGGTCGGTCAAGGTTCGGAGCCGACGGATGATGAGCGTCCATCCGAGGAGGAGCAGAATGAGACCATGAATCGTGAAGGTAGCCAGCCATCCGAGATCGACAACTGACCGGGTAAGAGTGTGTTCAACCACGTCTGTCACTCGCTGTCCCCGGCTAGGCCGCGGCTCTGAGAAAGCGGCTCAGCCGTGCGGTCAGCTCCCGCGGGTTGAACGGTTTCACCATATAGTCATTGGCGCCCGCAGCCAAGGCCTGTTGAATGTCGTGCTCGCTGGAGTCCGCGGTGAGCATGACGATGGGAACTTGCTGCCACTCCGTCTTGTTCCGAATATACGGCAGCAGTTGCAGGCCGCTCACGTGCGGCAACATGATGTCGAGCAAGACCAGATTGGGCGGCGGCATTGTATCGATGAGCTGCTGCGCCTGGTGGCCGTCGGGTGCATGCACGACATGGTACCCGGCGCGCTCCAGGAGAAATCTGATCAAGCCGGCGGTATCTTCCTCGTCTTCCGCCATCAGCAATGTGGGTTTGCCGGAAGGTGTTGTCGCTGTCATGGAATCTCCTTTCGCTCTCTGCTGTCGTCGCTAGTCGAACACCACCTGGACCTGTTCCAGATATGTTGCGAGCAGCGAAAGCTCTGTGGCAATCGGAGCCGCCGATCCTGCCTTCGCGGCCTGTTCGATCGTGGCGGCCATCGCAGTGACACGATCGAAGCCATAGCTGCCGCCGGCTCCCTTCATTCCGTGCGCGAGCTTGCGAACCGCGTCAAAGTCTTGTCGCTCCAGCGCTTCCCGCATCGTCACGACCTCCTTCTTCCGATTGGCCATGAATTTCGGCAGCAGGGGCTCAAAGTCAGACTCGACGTGAACGGTGAGTGCGTCATTATCTGGTGTCGGTTGGGGTGTGGCGGGCATCAGGCAGCCTCCTGGCGGTCGGGTTGACGCGTATATTGGCGCACGGCGTCGAGCAGCGTCTTCTTCTTGATGGGTTTCGTCAGATGGGCCGTGCAGCCGGATGTCAGGCTCTTTTCGAGTTCTTCGGGAAAGGCATTGGCAGTCAGCGCCAGGATCGGAGTCGGCGTGCGGCGATATTCCTCCTCCCATTTTCGGATCAGGCCGGTGGCCTCATATCCATCCATAACGGGCATTTGCATGTCCATGAAGACAAGATCGTATGTGCCCGTTTTGAATTTCTCCAATGCGATGGCTCCGTTTTCCGCCATGTCGAGGTCATAGGGTGCTGTCTTCAAGAAGAGTGCGACGACGTCGCGATTGTCTTCCAGATCTTCGGCCAGAAGGATCCGGCCTCTCGCAAGGCTTGAGGCGGGTGTGAGTGGCGGATTGGGAGCTGCGGAACGCTGCGCGGGTGCCGGATTGGCCCCGTCGGAGCGAGGCAGGTCGGTGAGGGTGCTGATCACCGCACTCAGCAGTGCCATACTTCGAATCGGCTTACTGAGCTGTCTGTGAATGCCCAAGGCGTGAGCCTTGGATGCGTTGCTGCTGCCGAAATCCGATGTCAGCATCAGGATCGGCGTCCTGGAGAACTCCGGAGACGCACGTATCGCTTCGGCCACAGAAAACCCGTCCATGTCCGGCATGCGGGAGTCAAGAATGACGAGACGAAATGGGGCGCCGTCGGTGTGGGCCTTCTGCATCGCGGTCAACGCGGCCGGGCCGTCCCCGGCTTCAGCGATCCTGGCGCCGGCCCGGGTGAGAATGTCCTTGCAAACCAGGCGGACGGTCGCGTTATCGTCGACGACCAGAATGAACGTGCCGGTCGGGAGCGGGCCGGTTCCGACGGTGGACGGAGGCTCCGATGCGGTATGTGGCAGACGGACTGTGACATGCATGGTGCAGCCAGCGCCGAGCGTGCTTTCCACCCAGATCCGCCCGCCCATCAGTTCGGCGAGGCGCCGGCAGATGCTCAGGCCGAGCCCGGTGCCGCCGTACTTCCTCGTGGTGGAAGAATCGACTTGTGTGAAGTTCTCGAAGATCGTACTCAGCTTGTCTTCGGGAATCCCGATTCCGCTGTCTGCGACACTAAGATGAAGCAGGCCTTCCGTGGACGGGTCGTGCTGCACGCGCAGGATGATTTCGCCCTGGTCGGTGAATTTGATGGCATTGCCGAGAAGATTGATCAGGATTTGTCTCAGGCGCGTGGGATCTCCCGTCACCGTGAGAGCGGCGTCGGGTGCCACGTGCGTGATGAGTTCGAGCCCCTTGGCGTGCGCCCGCACAGCCATAAGCTCGCCGCTGGTTTCGACGAGTTCGCGAAGATCGAAGGGGATATTCTCCAATTTCATATGGCCGGATTCGATTTTCGAGAAATCTAAGATATCGTTGATCAGTCCAAGCAAGGAGTTTGCCGCTCGATTGAACCGATTCACGAAATTCTTTTGTTCGTCGGTCAGCTGCGTTTCCATCAATAGCTCGGCCATGCCGATGATGGCATTCATCGGCGTGCGGATTTCGTGGCTCATCGTGGCGAGGAACGCGCTTTTGGCTTGTGTCGCCGCCAGCGCCTGATCGCGGGCCCGCTGGAGTTCATGGTTTTGCGCTTCCAGATTCTGCGCCGCGATGCGTAACGCGCCTTCCGCTTCCTTCCGCTGGAGGGTGTTTCGGTAGGACTGGAGGATGTTGGCGCAGGTCTGGACCAACGGGTCCAGATACTCGATCAAGGGCGGCGGATATCCATCCGGCCGACCGGCCATGCCGATGAAGCCGATGACACGATTGCCTTCGAGTAGCGGAAGGCCGAGAAATGTGTGGGGCGCCTGGTCGTTTCCCGTCGGGTTGGGAGTACTCGGGGGCTGCGGGTTTTCGTTGACGAGCAAGGGCGCGCCTTTCGTGAGCACGTGGTCGATGTGGCGTTTGAGGCGAGGGTCTTGTATGACGCCGAGCAGTTCCTGCTCGGCGTGTCCCTGCTGGTTCTGCTGCAAAGGCGCCGTTGATGCGAGGAGGCGCACCGCCGGAGAGAGGCCTTGCCGAGGCTGAAGCTCTCCGATCACGCCGCCTGCGCTGCGGGTGAGTGTGCGAAACCGATTGAGCAGGCCTGTGAATACCTTCTGGGTGCCGGATTCCTCGATAAAGGCTTCCTGCACTTCCGAGATCGCGGATAACAGGGCCTGCTGGGCTTCGGTCTGGAGTGCTGCCTGCTTGAGCGCGGTGACGTCTTTCGCAATGCCGAGAAATCCTGTCAGCGCGCCGTTGGGCCCTCGCACGGCTGTGACGACCAGACTGACGGTGATGCCGTCGCCGTCTTTCCGAAGGTAGGTCCATTCCCGTTCTTCGTAGCCTCCCATGCGCGCCGCTTCAACCAGGACATCGGCACCGGCCAGCGGACGTCCGAATCGTTCAGAGAGCTGCTGCCCGCGGACGGCTATTTCCGAGGGGAGGTGGAAAGAGTCGAGGGTGCGCTGTCCGATGACTTCATCGGCCTGGTAGCCCAGCAGGCGCTCGGCGCCGAAGTTAAAGAGCGTAATAATGCCTTGCGGATTGGTGGCGATGATGCCGATTTCCGTGGCGGAATCGAGGACGGTTTGCAGTCGCGCGCGAGTATCGGCGATTTCCTCCAGCGCCTGTTTTTGCGCGGTGATGTTACTGCAAGTCCAGATCAGCCACTGTTCTTCATGGTGCCGCTCCGGAAGCGTTTTCAAGGAGGCTTCGACCCAGATGGACTCGCCGGATTTGGTGCGGCCGATCAGATCCCCCCGCCAGGTGCCGTGCTGTCGGAGGAGGGGGAAAAACACGTCGTCGAGTTTCGCGACCCATTCGGATGGATACAACGTTGTCCAGGACTGCCCGATGAGGTCGATGGGACGAAAGCCATGCATGGCGGCAAAGGCGTCGTTGACGAACGTATAGCGGCCTTCCTTGGTCAGGAGGGCGATGCCCTCGGTGCTATGTCCCAATGCCAGGAGCAGCCGCTCATGCATCGCTTCGGCTTGCCGCTGGGCTTGGGTACTCTGGGCGAGTTGCTTCGTGCGTTGCCGGAGCTCCAACTGGCTCATGACTTGCCGTGCCAGGGCGGTGAGGGCCTGCTCCTGTTTGGGGCTGACATGGCGGGGATGACGATCGAGCACGCAGAGGGTGCCGATCGCATCGCCATCTGCAGTGAGGAGGGGAATGCCTGCGTAGAAGCGAATGAACGGCTCTCCCGCGACCATGGGATGATTCGCGAATCGAAGATCAGCCAAGGCATTGGGAAGTACGATGGGGTGCGACTGCATGATGGTATGGGCGCAGAGCGAGCGAGCTCGCGGGAGTTCGGTCTGGGGAATTCCGATGCGGGATTTGAACCAGAGGCGGGTGTGATCCATGAAGCCGATGTAGGCCATGGGGGCTCCGCAGATCTGCGTCGCGAGCTGGCATAGGTCGTCGAAGGCCGGCTCAGCTTGGGAGTCCAGGATGCCATAGCGCAACAGGGCGTCGTGGCGTCGGTATTCATCTTGCGGCTGTATAGAAGGCTTCATCACGCTCGGTGGCATCCGGTCGGGAATGCAATGGTTTAGGTCGTTAGGCGATAACCCTTAGCCAAGGATGGACCGCCGGAGCGCAGAACAGTGCCACATCTCCGGCTATCTTCTCGGCAAATTCCCGTGCAATCTTGAGCGGTTGATGAGTGGGGTGGTCTGTAGGACTTCGCTCCCTGCCCTCCGGGAAGACGGCCTCTGGTGTAACGGGTCTGATTGCCTGGTCTGCTTGAGTTTTGGGGGGATGCATTGTAAGGTGACGAGGCGACCCTGCCAGATTCTTTTTCCCTTTGGAGCGTGTCTGAATGCCTGGTGACGACCGGTTCGTTGAAATACAGCAGCCTTCGCGTCGTCCCTGGCGTTGGTGGCAGATCACCCTCGTCACGCTGTGTGCCCTCGGTATTGTGGGCGTCACGGCTGCGGCTGGCGTGATCTGGCATTTGGCTCAGGATCTTCCCCCCTTGGACCTCTTACAGGGGTACCAACCGAGTTTGGTCACGACGGTCTATGCCGACGATCGGCAGCCGATTGGCCAGTTCTTTATCGAGCGGCGGACGCTGACCCCTCTGGACCACATTCCGAAAACATTGACGCATGCCGTGATTGCGACGGAAGACGTGCGGTTTTTCGAGCATCCGGGGTTGGACTATATCGGGATTTTGCGAGCTGCGTGGACCAACCTTCGCCATGGCGGGAAGAAGGTGGAAGGGGCGAGCACGATTACGCAGCAACTGGCGCGATCCCTCTTCTTATCCGCAGAGCGATCGTATGATCGGAAGCTGCGGGAATTGATCCTGGCTTATAAGATGGAAGCGGTGTCCACGAAAGAGCAGATTCTTGAAACCTATTTGAACCAGATCTATTTCGGTCAGGGGTCTTACGGTGTGGCGTCTGCGGCCCAATCGTATTTCGGAAAAGAGATCGAAAAACTTACGCTCGCCGAGTCTGCGTTTCTCGGCGGACTGCCAAAGTCGCCGAGCCGGTTCTCCCCGTTTACGAACTACGAGCGGGCGAAAAAGCGTCAGGAGCACGTACTTGCACGTATGGAAGAGGCGGGATTCATTTCCATTGCTGAGCGCGATGCCGCGATTGCAGAGGAGTTGAAATTCCACCGGCCTGGCAGTGAGCACATTGCGCCCTATTTCGTGGAGCATGTGCGGCAGCAACTGGTCGCAAAATACGGCGAATCCATGGTGTACAAAGGTGGGTTGCAGATCTTCACGACGCTGAATCTGGAAATGCAGCGAGCTGCAGAGAGGGCGTTTCTTGCTGGCGTCCGGGATCTCGACAAACGCCAAGGATGGCGGGGACCCAAGAAAACGGTCGACCTTGCGACGGTGCAAATCCCAGGGGCTCCGCTCTCGGATCAACCGATCAAGGCCGGAGATTTTCTTGAGGGCATCGTGCTGAAGCAGGCCAAGGATCACTATGTGGTCCAGCTCGGAGATCAGACGGCGAAGCTCCTATTCGATGACATGGCCTGGGCCAAACGTGTGTTGAAAGGGACTGATCCGACACAGGATGTGGTGGTGACGCCTGACGTCAAGAAAACCTTGAAGCCGGGCGATGTGATTGAGGTCGGCGTCAAAAAGCTCGCCAAGGACGGGATGCAACTGACTCTGGAGCAGACGCCGATTGTCGAAGGCGGGCTGGTTTCGGTTGATCCCCGGACAGGGGCCATTCGTGCCATGGTTGGTGGCTACGATTTTTCCCGCAGCGAATATAACCGGGCGGTTCAGGCCCATCGGCAGCCCGGCTCAGCGTTTAAGCCGGTGATCTACGCCACGGCAATGGCGCAGGGGATGAGTCCTGCGACGCAAATTCTCGATGCGCCGGTGGTGTACGAGCAGGAAGCCGACGATAAGATCTGGAAGCCGGAGAATTACGGACGGAAATTCCACGGGATGGTGACGCTGCGCGATGCGCTGGCGCACTCGCATAATCTGGCCACCGTGCGATTGCTGGACAAGGTGGGCATCAAGAATGTCATTGAGTTTGCGCGAACGGTCGGCGTCACGAGTCCGCTTCCTGCAGATTTATCCCTGGGGCTGGGATCATCCTCTATCGGGCTGTTGGAGCTAACCTCAGTCTACGGCGTTTTCTTGAACAAAGGGACGAGGGCTGAGCCCTTTGCGATCAAGGTGGCCAAGGACAGTACCGGCAAGACACTTGAGGCTATGGAGGATCAGCCGCACGAAATCATCACGAAAGAGACGGCCTATCTGATCACCAACATGATGGAAGATGTGATTCAGAAAGGGACCGGTCAGGCGGCGAAGGTGATCGACCGGCCGGTCGCCGGCAAGACCGGCACCACGAACGAATATATTAATGCCTGGTTTATCGGCGGGGCTCCGAACTTGGTGACGGGGGTATATGTCGGATTTGACGATCGCCGGCCCTTGGGAGAAAGCGAGACCGGTGCCCGTTCGGCTCTGCCGATTTGGATTCAGTTCATGAGGGAGGCCTTGCTCCAATTGCCGGTGGTGCCGTTTGAAATTCCTGAAGGCATCACCTATGTAAAGGTCGATCCGACAACTGGCCTGCTGGAGTCGGAGCAAGAGGGAGACGGAGAAAAAGGCTCAGTCGAGTTGTTTGCCAAAGGAAGCGAACCCACGCAATCGGCCGCGCGCCGTCTCGGTCCGACCGATTTTTATAAGCTGGATCAGATTCCTGAGGGTGGATCTGTGGGGGAGGGCGTCACGGCACCGTAAGTCCTAAGTCCTTGAGTCCTGGTATTCCTCATGCCAGGCCATCTGAATCGCTTCAAGGATCTTCTCGTTCGACTTCTTCGGATCATCTTTGAAATCAGGCAGAGCAACGATCCAGGCGTGCATGTCCGTGAATCGAACGGTCAGCGGATCCGCATCCGGATGTTCCTCGACCAAGCGAATCGCAATATCTTCTGTATTCTGCCACTTCAAATCCATCGCTCGTCCTCGTTTTCAGGATTTACGTAACTTCAGAGACCTTTTTACCTTGCAGCCCCCGTTTGAGGGAGTCGTCCAACATGGCCACAGTCAAACCTTTTGCGGCCTGTTCAAGGTCAGCCATCCGTGCCCGGATGATGCGGGGGTCGTTTCCATCTTTGGCGGTGGCCAGTGCCGAGAGTACTTGGCGAATAGCGGTGACTTCGTCGGCGGAGATGAGCTGCCCGCCGTCGGTTAAAGATTTTTCCGTGGTGATGATCAGGGCTCCGGCGTCGAGCCGGGCTTCAATCAATTTTCTCGCACTGACATCGTCCGCGGCAAACTTGAACGAATCCTCGATCATCCGCTCGACTTCCTGATCAGACAATCCATAGGATGGCTTGACCTCGATGGACTGGGTCTCTCCTGTCCGCATGTCTTTCGCCATTACATTCAGAATGCCGTTGGCATCGATCAGAAAGGTCACTTCAATGCGGGGGACTCCTGCGGGGAGTGGCGGGACCTTCAGCCGGAAGCGGGCCAGGCTGCGGTTGTCTTTCGCCAGTTCCCGTTCGCCCTGAAGGATGTGAATGTCTACGCCGGTCTGTCCGTCCACATAGGTCGTGAACATCTCCTTGGCGCTGGCGGGAATTGTCGTGTTGCGGCGGATGAGGCTGCTCATGACCCCGCCCATCGTTTCGATGCCGAGCGAGAGGGGCGTCACGTCAAGGAGGAGCATGTCGGTTGTGCCGCCGCTCAGAATGTCGGCCTGCACTGCGGCGCCGAGGGCCACGACTTCGTCCGGGTTGAGTTCGCAGTGTGGCTGGGTACCAAAGAGAGTCTGGACGCGCTGACGCACCAGCGGCATACGGGTCGAGCCGCCGACCAGCACAACTTCGTCGATGTCGGCTGCAGTTAGCCCTGCATCCTTGAGGGCGAGACGGCAGGGCCCCAGCGTACGTTCCACCAGGGTGTTGCAGAGCGATTCCAGTTGTTCGCGCGTGAATTCGCGGGTGAACAGACCCTTGCCGTCAGGAAGTTCGAGGTTCACGGTGGTCTTGAGTTCGTCCGAGAGGCGGATTTTTGCCCGCTCAGCTTCAAGCCGGATTCCCTGCATATGGTCGGGATGAGCCTTGAGGTCGAGCCCGTACTGCTGGCGAATGTCTGCGACGAAGATGTCGGCGATCAACTGGTCGAAGTCGTCGCCGCCCAGGTGGGTGTCTCCGTTGGTGGCAAGTACTTCGAAGATACCGTTCTTCAACTTCAAGATTGATATATCGAAAGTCCCGCCGCCGAGATCGTAGACCGCGATCGTTCCCTGCGTCTTTTCTTGGAGCCCATAAGCCAACGAGGCTGCGGTTGGCTCATTGATGATGCGCAGAACCTCAAGGCCCGCGATCATGCCGGCGTCTTTGGTGGCCTGGCGCTGGCTGTCGTTGAAGTAGGCGGGGACGGTGATGACGGCTTTGGTGATGCTCTCACCGAGAAAGGCTTCCGCCCGGAGCTTCAACTCCTTCAGGATCATGGCGGAGATCTGCGGCGGCGAATAGGTCTTCTCGCCGAGCTTGATCCGGATGACTCCGCCTTTCTCGGTGAGCGTATAGGGAAAGTAGGCCAGTTCGTCCTGAACGTCGGCCAGGCCCTTGCCCATGAACCGCTTGACGGAATAGACGGTCCGCTCGGGGTTTCTGGTCAGGTGTTCTTTCGCCGGATCGCCGACGATGAGCCCGTTATCGGTCAGTGCGACGACGGAGGGGACCATGGCCCGCTCGTGGCGTCCTGCGATGACACGGGGCGTGCCCTTGTCCATATAGGCGACAAGGGAGTTCGTTGTTCCGAGGTCTATGCCGACGATGCGTGCCATGGTGATTATGCGATGGTGGCGACGAGGTCGTTGACGATGTTCTTGACGTAGGTGCGGTTGGAAAGGATGTCCCGCATATCTTTCAGAATACGGTCCCGTTCGGTGCGCGCCTGTTCGGTGGCTTCGCCGCGGTCTTGCAGCCCATCCCACCGGCCGAAGAGTTGGTGAAGTTGGGTTTCCATATCTCGTTGCCGACCCTCAAGCGTGGTGCGTTCGGATTGGAGCTGTGAACGGAGCGCCGCGGCAGCGTCGGAGGTCCGGTCACTGGCGCGGAATTCATCAAGCGTGTCCTGCAGTTCGAGGATTTCTTCGAACAGATCGGCGGGTGGTGTCGTCCGGATCTCTTTCACCGAGCCGGCTTCGAGGTCCAGCAGATATTCAGCTCGCTGAATCGGATCCCGCAGCGTGCGATAGGCGGTATTCAGCATGGCCGAGTTGCCGAGGCTGATGGTCTGCTCCGCATCGCTCTTATTCTGGTAAAAGTCGGGATGGAATGCCCGGCTCAATTCGTAGAATTTGGCTTCGAGCTTCTGCTGATCGAGGGCCAATCGGCGGGGAATGCCAAAGCAGGTGAAGTAATCCAATTCCTTTGATACCGGCTGGACCTTCACGCAGCGATCGCAGAAGTATTCTCCCGAGACCTCGGATTGGCAGTGCCAGCACATACTGCGCGCCATTTGCAGCTCGCGCCGGTCACCGGTGCTATGGGTATGGTTGTGTCCATCCATGGGCGGTACTCGTTTAAGCCGAAAAAGACTCTCCGCAACCGCAGGTCTTGTTGGCGTTCGGATTCACGAATTTGAAATTCCCGCCCATCAGGTCCTTGTGAAAGTCCAGCTGGGTGCCTTGCAGGTAGATCGCGCTCTTGGCATCCACAATGATCTTCACGCCGTCGAAGTCATAGACCTGGTCGTATTGGCCGATCTTCTCGTCGAAGTTGATGGTATAGCTCAGACCGGAGCAGCCGCCCCCTTTGACGCCGAGACGGAGGCCGCCTTCTTCGATGCCTTGGACATTGATCAGGCGCTTCACTTCCTTAATCGCTGCATCGGTGAGCGAAATGACCGGGGTCTGGGCTTCCGTATTTGTGGCGTCCATAGTGGGCTCCCTTCTGCTGTTACTTCGTGTCGGCTTTCTTCTGATAGTCAGCCAACGCCGCCTTGATTGCATCTTCCGCCAGAACCGAGCAATGGATCTTGACCGGCGGCAAGTTCAGCTCCTGAACGATATCAGTGTTCTTGATCATCTGGGCCTCTTCGATGGTCTTGCCTTTGAGCCATTCGGTGGCCAGGCTGGAGCTGGCGATGGCGGAGCCGCAGCCGAAGGTCTTGAACTTGGCATCGACGATTGTATCGTTCTGGACCTTGATCTGCAGCTTCATGACGTCGCCGCACTCGGGCGCACCGACCATCCCAGTTCCTACGCCCTCTTCGTCTTTCTTGAAGCTCCCCATGTTGCGGGGATTGTTGAAATGATCAACGACTTTGTCACTGTATGCCATGGTGCGTCCTCCTCGTGTCTATCTGAGTCAGTGGGCTAGATCAGTGGGCCGCCCACTGAACGGATTTCAAATCGACCCCTTCTTTCGCCATTTCGTACAACGGCGACATTTCACGCAGTTTCGTCACGATCTCAATAACCTTCTTGATCGTGTAGTCAATCTCTTCGTCCGTATTGAAGCGGCCCAGGCCGAAGCGGATGGACGAATGGGCGAGTTCGACGCCGACGCCCAGCGCCCGCAGGACGTAAGACGGTTCCAGCGTCGCCGAGGTGCAGGCCGAGCCGGATGAGAGCGCGATGTCCTTCATGCCCATCAGGAGCGATTCGCCTTCGACGTAGGCGAAGGAAATATTCAGATTATGCGGCAAGCGCTGAGTCGCATGGCCGTTGAGATAGGCTTCGTCAATCTCTTTCATGATGCCGGCCTGCAGGCGATCGCGCATCGCAGCCAGACGTACCGATTCCGTAGCCATTTCCTGCTCGCACAATTCGCAGGCCTTGCCGAATCCGACGATCATCGGCACCGGCAGAGTGCCGGAGCGCATGCCGCGCTCGTGTCCGCCGCCGTCCATTTGCGCGGCGATCCGCACGCGGGGGTTCTTCTTTCGGACATAGAGGGCGCCGACACCTTTCGGGCCATAGATCTTATGGGCCGAAAACGACATCAGGTCGATCCCCATATCCTGCACATCGACCGGGATTTTGCCGACGCCTTGCGTCGCATCGCAATGGAAGAGCACGCCCTTTTCCTTGGCGATCTTGCCGATTTCCTTCACCGGATTGATCGTGCCGATTTCATTGTTGGCGAGCATCACGGAGATCAGGACCGTTTTGTCCGTGATCGCCTTCCGCACGTCTTCCGGATTCACCATGCCGAATTTATCCACCGGGAGATAGGTGACGGTCGCCTTGCCCTTCGCTTCGAGGGCTTTGGCGGTGTCGATGACGGCGCGGTGTTCGGTGGAGGAGGTGATGATGTGGTCGCCCTTCTCCTTGTACATCTCCAACACGCCCTTGATGGCCAGATTGTCCGATTCAGTCGCGCCGCTGGTGAAGACGATTTCTTTGGAATCAGCCTTGATCAGCTTCGCGATCTGCTTGCGGGCGTTTTCAACCGCTTCTTCTGCCGCCCAGCCGAAGGCATGGTTGCGGCTGGCGGCGTTGCCGAACTTCTCGATGAAGTAGGGCAGCATGGCCTCCAGCACCCGGGGATCCATCGGGGAGGTTGAATGATTATCCAGGAAAATCGGGAGCTTCATTGTGCGACTCCTTGTGCCGTGGGAGACTGAATCGTGATGAGAGGTGTTCCGCCCATCATGTCTTGCAACGTCATATTGTTGAGAAGCTGATAAATGCTGTCTTGCACCTTGAGCAGCGGCGTGCGGATATTGCAGTGCTCCCGCTGGAGGCAGGGCTCGCCTTCTTTTTCATGGGAACAATCTGTGATGCCCAGCGGCCCCTCGATGCCTTCCAGAATCTGCGCGATCGTAATCTGTCTGGTGCTGCGGGCCAGGACGTAACCGCCTTTGGGGCCGTTATGGCTTTCGATCAACCCGTTCTTGGCCAGAGTCTGAAGGACCTTGGCTAAGAGTTCGAGTGGGATGTGGTACTCTTCCGCGATTTCTTTTGTGTTCACAACCCGACCGGGAGTCACATCTCCGAATTGCACTGAAGCGATGTGCTGGAGGGCCATGAGGGCGTAATCAGCTTTTTTTGAAATCTTCAACATGCCTATTGCCGATCGTTGAGGTCGGAGACTATAATGATCTCCGATCAATAAGGTCGGACTAAAGATACCACGCAGCTTTTAGAGCTGTCAACAGCGGAATCCAAGAATTTCAGGAGAGAAAGGATCAAGCACATGGGAGGCACCAATCCTTATATCGAGAAGACGGAATATGAGCTTCCTCAAGCCCCTTATACGATCACGTATATTGAGGCCGACGGCACGGTGACCAAAGTTGTCGTGGATCCGACAAAGATTCCGTATGGACCGACCGGACTGCCGGGAAGCATTCTTGACGTGGCCATGGCCAACGGGGTGGATCTGGAGCATGTGTGCGGTGGCGTCTGTGCCTGCTCGACCTGCCATGTGATTGTGAAGCAGGGCTTGGAGAGTTGTAGTGAAGGAACGGACGATGAATTCGATCAGCTGGATGAGGCGCCGATGACCACGCTGCAATCCCGCCTCGGCTGCCAATGTGTGCCGAACGGCACAAAGGACATCGTGGTGGAGATTCCCGCCGTGAACAAGAATCTCGTCAGGGAGGGGCACTAATCGAAGGTTTCTGTCTTCACGTCCTTCCGATCGTATCCGTATTCCATCAACGCCGCGCGTAAGGGCCGGACAAATCCCTTGGTGCCGCTGATCATCGGGATGACTTTCGGCTGTCCTTCCACGAGGGGACGCAACATCGCCGCTGTTTGCTCGACCGCCTCTGCTTCTCCGCCCGGTGCGACTAGGGGCAAGTAGCGGAAGGACGGGGAATGAACGGCCATGGTGAGCAATTCCTGATGAAACAACAGCTCGTCCTCCGACGGAGCCACTGCGATGAGGAGTACTGAGGTGATCGCGTGGGCTGCGACCAGTTGTTTCAGGAGGCAGCGAATCGGGACGAGACCGGTATAGCGGGCGATGAAGAGCAGTTCCCGATCCAGGGGCATCGGCAGCACAAAGTTCCCATAAGGGCCTGAGAGCGGAATCTCATCGCCGGATTTCAGCTGATAGAGGTAATTCGAGCCCATCCCCTCAGGGATGCGGTCAAACACCAGCGTCAACTCACCGTAGGGAGAAGAGGGATCGGCCATTGAGTAGGCGCGATTGAGCGGGGGCTTGGCTCCAACCGGCAACTTGAGCGAGACCCATTGTCCCGGCTGAAACACAATCTTCTGCTGGAGCGGGCGAAGGACCAGTTGCCGCACATGGGGTGTGAGATCGAGCGTGGAGAGCACGACGGCTGGTTGGGTAAGTTCTGCCATACGACCGGTGTCTATCCTCATAGCAGAACCGGCCTGATTCTGTACAACACTTTTCCCTGCGTGCTATAGATACCGGCCTTTCCACCCCACTAATGAGATGAGTGCATGACCCAAGTACGTGTCCGCTTCGCACCCAGTCCGACCGGGTTCCTTCATATCGGGGGAGTCCGGACTGCGTTATTCAATTGGCTCTATGCGCGTCAACAAAACGGGATCTTTGTCCTGCGGATTGAAGACACGGACCAGGATCGTTCGACTGACGAGTCTATTCAGGCCATCATCGAAGGCATGAAATGGGTGGGGCTGGATTGGGACGAAGGACCATTTCGTCAAACTGAGCGCATGGCGCTGTATCGCAGCCATGCCCTGGCGCTGCTGGACAAAGGCCAGGCCTACTGGTGTGTATGCAAGGCTGAGGAACTGGAAGCCCGCCGCAAAGAAGCCGAGGCGAAAGGGTTGTCGCCTCGATACGACGGGCGCTGCCGGACTCTCGGGATTACAAACCCCCCGGGCGATGCCGCGCTGCGATTCAAGGCGCCCCAAGAAGGTCAGATCGTGGTCGATGATGTGATCAAAGGGAAGATCACGTTTGACAATAGTGCGGCAGACGATCTGATCATCCTCCGCTCAAACGGCTATCCGACCTATAATTTCTCCGTCGTGGTCGACGATGCGCTCATGCACATCACCCACGTTATCCGTGGGGATGACCACCTGACCAACACACCGCGCCAAATTCCGATCTTTCAGGCGTTGGGGTTTCCGGTCCCGCAGTTCGGCCACCTGCCGATGATTCTGGGGTCGGATAAGTCCCGGCTGTCCAAACGGCACGGCGCCACCTCGATCATGGCCTACAAAGACATGGGTTACCTGCCCGAGGCGATGGTGAACTATCTTGTCCGGCTGGGCTGGTCGCACGGGGATCAGGAGTTGTTTACCAGGCAGGAACTCATCGAAAAGTTTTCCTGGAAGAACGTCCAGTCCTCTCCGGCCGTGTTCAATCCCGAGAAACTGCTCTGGATCAATGCCGAATACATCAAGACGACTCCGCCGAGCCAGGTGGCGCAGGCGCTCGTCCCGCTGTTAGAGCAGGCCGGCCTGCAGGAACAGGTCAAGGCAGTGTCAGTCGAATGGTTGGCTCAGCTGGTGGTCCTGGTGAAGGAACGGGCGAAGACCCTGGTCGAGATGGTGGACTGGGTGCGGCCGTACTTCGGCGAGTCGGTTCTTCTCGAAGAGGAAGCCGCCAAGAAATTTCTCACGCCGGCCATTGTCCCGGTGCTCGGCAAGCTGATAGCACGGTTTGAGGCGCTTCCCGCGTTTTCGAAACAGGTCTGGGAAGAGTCGTTCAAGAAGTTTGTGGAAGAAGAAGGCATCAAGATGGGCCAGATCGCTCAGCCGGTGCGTGTCGCCTTGACCGGCAGGACTGCAAGTCCCGGGCTATTTGAGGTCATGGAGGTCCTGGGGCGCGACCGGACGCTCCTCCGCCTCCGGCGGGGACTTGAATGGGCCACGGTCTAATCAACCGAATTCTGCCAATAAATCCGCATCGATCTTGACGGAGTCACGATCCGTATATTACTGTGTGCGTCGGTTGGGGGATCGTCTAGCGGTAGGACGTCAGTCTCTGGATCTGACTACCTAGGTTCGATTCCTAGTCCCCCAGCCAAAAACTCTTTCCTGCGCCGTACTCTCAGGCCGACGTCTTCGTTTCGTACCGCGCTGGGGGATCGTCTAGCGGTAGGACGCCGGCCTTTGGAGCCGGCTACCTAGGTTCGATTCCTAGTCCCCCAGCCATTTTCTCTTTCTATCTCTCAGCCAAATCAGGAATGTGCAATCGGTCGACTGTTGAGGAGGCCGGTGGGCCGATCGGCGGACTACTGCCCGCCGTGGGGCGATTGCCGGTTGCTGCTGCTTTGCAGATCCATTTCCAAGACGACCGGACTGTTCGGATTTTTGGGGTCGAGGCGATGCGGCATCTGATCGACCGCCAGTTTGCTGAGAGGAACGGCGACGATATGCGGGGCCTTCTCCGTGGGATTGGAATAGAGTGCCAGCCGGACGTTCTTGGGGCGCAGCTGTGGCGTCAGTTGCGGTTTCAGGTCCGCGCTCACGAAGCCGACCACCAAAGCGCTGCCATCGGCCAGTTTATGGATTTCGTAGGCATTGGCGGCCGACGGGGTCCGTTCCAAGAGCATGTCCGGACTCTGCGAAACCAAAGCCAGCCCGAGCCCCTGCTGAGGGGCGAAACCAAAAGTCCCGACAGGCGCTACGGAAAACCTGGTTTGCTGGAGATCGGCACCCAGTTCTACGACGCCGGTCTTGAGACGCAGTTGCCGGCGCAAGTCCGCCTCAGTGCCCTGCGCATCCAGGAACACCGCGGCCGGGGCCGCTTTCTGGGATGGCAACACCTCCATCTTCCCGCTGTTCGCGCCGCGCGGCGCGGCATGCAGAGAAGCAGGCAGCAGGCTCACGAGTAACAGGCTCAACAGCGCGTGAGTCAGGAAACGGCGGTCGGTGCGAAGGGTCGGTCGTGATGACATGGTCGTCAGGTGCTCCGGTAGAGGATTGGTATGACTCATCTTTATCAAGCCTGGCCGGTCCGGTGCAATGGGCCTCAGGTTGGTTTCCGTGCCGCTCGTCGCTCCGGCATCATCGGAGTCGGCGGGGCACAGGGGTTTGCGGTCGGATCGCGGAGCGCCGCCTCGGCGACTCCGCGCCGCGCATCGAGCTGTATCAGGCAACAGTCATGCAGCAGGGCCTTCAACTGTCGGCGTCCCCGTTGCACGCGGGATTTCATCCCGGAGAGCGAGAGTCCCAGTGTCGATGCGGCGGCCTGTTGGGTCAGCCCGTCCAGTTCGACCAGCCTCAGGGCGTCCCGGTATTCCGGCGCCAGCTGATCCACCATGGGGCGGAGGCAACCAGCGAGCTGGATGCGAGGTTCATCCGGTTCGTCCTTCGGCTCTCCCGCCGCCATCAGAGATTCCACGTCCGTCGCCAGTCTGGCCGGGAGTTCGCGCTGTCGATGGGACGTCCGGTAATAATCGATAATCACATGGCGCGTGACGGTGAAGATCCAGGAAACCAGGCGGCGGGGATCCTGCACCTGGTCGATCTTGTCGTGGATCTTCAGAAAGACCTCCTGGAGCAGGTCGTCCACCGCCGCATCGTCTGCGACTCGTTTGGCGATGAAGGCGCGCAGTCGCCCGCGCACCTCCATCCAGACTTGCTGTACGTCTATGTTCTGCGCCATGGTCACGTCTCCGAACGAACCTCTTCTACGGTACCGCTCATCAGGACCCCGCGCAAGTTGCCGCCTGGGTTGCGCCGGGATGGGCAGGGACGCAGCAGCCTGTCTGGCTGAGCGGGCTGTCGATCGCCAGTTGCTCGTGCACGAGGAAGACTTCCCATGCGTTCCCATCGGGATCCGTAAACCAGAGTTTGTCCTGTCGGGCAAAGCAGCAGGTCTTGTTATCTTCGGCTCGCTCCAGCACGCCGGCGGTCTGTAATCGCGATTTCCATTGCGCGATTTCCTCGAGCGAATCCACTTCTATCCCGAGATGGTCGACCGAACTGATCCTGCCCGTTGACGAGACCAGTGACAGGTTCAGCGCCGGGGCCGTCAGGTCGAATTTCGCATAGTCGTCCGTTTGTTTCTGCGGCGCCACGCCGAACACCTTCCGGTAGAACTCGACCGATGCCGGGACATGGCGAACATCGAGAGAAATGTGTGGTCTCATGGGGACCTCCTTGGTGAGCGGCAGGAGAGAATTCACCTGCCTATCCCTAAAGACGGAGCTTCGGAGAAAAGGACGCAAGAAGGGAGAGGAAGCGGTGGAGTGGTCTGGCCGCGGTTGAATCAGGGAGACGGTCATCCAAACAGAATCGTGATGAAGAGATCGCCGTACTCACGGAGGTATGGGGGCTAAAGGCGCTGGCTATTCCTACTTCAAAGGAGGTGTCGTGCCCGTTGGAAGAGAAGTACTCAATCGTCGTGTGCGGTGGACAGGCTATGGACTCTGTTTTCGTCTGAGGACAAGGATCGCAATCACGGAAATCACTGCTGCTAAAGGGCCACCGACAAACGCGCCGGTCATTGCCGCTTCGATGGACTTGTCATGGGTGTTAGAAGAGAAGAGTTCAATTGCTGCCATCGTCCCGAACAAGCCGACGACATACCCAAGGATTGCTGCCAGCAGCGCTACTCCAACAGTTTTCATGGAACCCTGCGCTATGGTGTCAATGTGAAAGAGTCAACGACAACACGCGGCGAACAGAGAATGTGCCCGGTGAATGGCCTTTTCCTCAAATCCCCCGTCATTCCTTTATGATTCCGCATCCCTGTCCGACTCCTTCCCGTGACTCGATACGACAACATCATTATAATCGCCTTCTATCGCAGCGAGGCCATGTCGATCACGAATCGAAACCGTACGTCGCCCTTGAGGACCCGTTCGTAGGCTTCGTTCACTTGCTGGATCGGGATCATTTCGATGTCGGACTCGATCTTGTGTTCGGCACAGAAGTCGAGCATCTCCTGCGTCTCGCGGATCCCGCCGATGACGGAGCCTGCGATGCGTCGTCGATGGAGAATCAAGGGGAAGGGTTCGAGCGGCGTCGGCTTCTCCGGCGCCCCGACGAGAATCAGGGTGCCGTCGGTCTTCAGCAAGTGGACTAAGGCGTTGTAGTCATGCGGGGCCGAGACGGTATCGATAATGAAATCGAAATGCCGCCGTAGCTTCGTAAAAGTTTCGGGCTGCGAGGTGATCTCAAAGTGATTAGCCCCCAGTCGCATGGCATCCTGCCGCTTCTTCTCCGAGGTGCTCAAGACGGTGACTTCAGTGCCGAGTGCCCGTGCGATCTTCACCGCCATGTGGCCCAGCCCGCCCAATCCCACCACCGCAAGTTTGTGATACTTGCCGACGCCCCAGTGACGGAGCGGGGAGTAGGTCGTGATGCCTGCGCACAGGAGAGGCGCGGCGCCGGAGGCTGAGAGGGCCTCGGGAATTCGCAACGCATACTGGGCATCGACGACGATCTGGTTGGAGTAGCCGCCCTGGGTGACCTGGCCGTCCTCGTCGCGCCCGCTGTAGGTGAGCAGCATACCGGATTCACAATATTGTTCTTGCCCTTCCTTGCAGGCGTCACAGGTTCGACAGGAATCGACAAAACAACCGACGCCGGCCCGGTCGCCTGGCTTGAACGTTTTGACCTCGGCTCCGATGCGCGCCACGGTGCCGACGATTTCATGGCCCGGGACCATGGGAAAGAGCGAGTCGCCCCATTCGTTCCGGGCTTGGTGGATGTCGGAGTGGCAGATGCCGCAATGGGTGATGGTGATCAAGATATCGTGACGGCCAACCTCACGTCGTTCGAATGAGAACGGAGTCAACACAGCCTTGGCGGTCATTGCGGCGTAGCCTTTGGTCTCTAGCATCGTGGGTGCTCCTGGTCAGGAAAACTACACAGAGGGCAGGGTGACCTTAACAAGACGGCGTCCGGATGCCAACTGGGAAAATGTTGCGGCGGAGTGAGCCGTCAACCCCGCAGGGCTTCCTTCGTTGTAGGATACAGCGAGCTGACTCACGTCGAAGGAGCGTATGCCATGCCGATGACTTTTCAGGATGCGCGGCATCTGTTGGCCCGCACGGGGTTCGGCGGGACTCCCGCAGACATTCGCGAATTGGCCAGGCTGGATCGAGAGGCCGCCATTGACCGGTTGCTCGCCGGAGGTGGTACGACAGCCAGGACGAGCCCTCCCGTTGACGTGCTCAATGCCCTGCCATCTGCCGAGGGGATGAAGGCGAAGGGATTAAGCGTTGAGCAGAAGAAGGCGCTCAGACAGGAGCGGCGAGAGGACGCCTTTGCGCTGAAGGGCTGGTGGTATCAGGAACTCCTTACGACGCCATCCCCTTTGACCGAGCGCATGGCGCTGTTTTGGCATAATCACTTCACCTCCAGTTTCCACAAAGTGAAATGGCCGGCGCTGCTGTACCACCAGAATGTGTTGCTTCGCCACCATGCGCTGGGATCATTCCGGGATCTGCTCTTTCAGATTGCGAAGGATCCGGCGATGGTGCTGTATCTGGATACGCAGACGAATCATAAGGATCATCCCAACGAAAATTTTGCCCGTGAACTGTTTGAACTCTTTACCCTTGGGGAAGGCCACTACACCGAAACCGACATCAAGGAGGCGGCGCGCGCCTTTACCGGCTGGCATGTGGCCCTGCATCATGGCGGGGGCTTCGCGTTCAACCGGCGTCAACATGATGCAGGCGTCAAGCACGTGTTGGGGAAGACCGGCGCCTTCGGCGGCGACGAGATTCTGGCGATTGCGTTGGACCAACCGGCCTGCGCGACGTATGTGACCGCCAAGCTCTGGCGGGAGTTCGTTTCGGATGAGCCGGATGCGCGGGAAGTCGAGCGGCTCGCGACGCTGTTTAGGAACAGCGGCTATCAGATCCAGCCGCTCCTGCGCGGGCTGTTGGCCCTGCCGCAGTTCTGGGCACCCGAGACGCGCGGGGCGCTCGTGAAGTCGCCGGTTGAATTACTGGTCGGTACTGTCCGCCTCATGAATCTGCCGATCAAAGACACGATCATACTTGCGAAATATGGGAAACGTCTGGGGCAGGATCTCTTCGATCCGCCCAACGTGAAGGGCTGGCCAGGGGGGACTCGCTGGATTACCAGCGCGACCCTGCTGAATCGCTGGCAACTCTTACAACGGGGCCTGCGCGGTGCTGATATGAGCGGACCTATGCATACCCATGCCGGTATGGGAGAGATGCACGGCGCCGCCTGGATTACGGAGGAAGCGGCGGAGATCGTGCCGGCGGTCGTGGTACCGGTATCACCGGTCAATCCGATTCCGATCGGAGCCGATCGGTGGCAGATGGTCCATCATCTGGTGATGGATCCAACCTTCCAGCTGAAGTGAGGGGCGAGCCATGCTTCGTCGAGACTTGTTGAAATTCGCCGCGACGTTGCCACTACTGTGGCTGGCTCCGCGGCCGTTTGATCTTCTCGCGGCTTCGTCTGCGCCGGCCCGGGGCCGCTGGGATCGCATCCTGATTCTGGTTGAACTGCATGGAGGCAATGACGGCCTCAACACGCTCGTACCGTATTCCGACGAACGGTACTACCAGGCTCGTCCCCATCTGGCGATTCCCCGTGAGCGTGTGCTGCAGCTTTCTCCCTCGGTTGGTTTGCACTATGCGCTGGAGCCGCTGATGCCTCTGTGGGAGCGGCGGCAGTTGGCGATTATCCAGGGTGTGGGCTATCCCGATCCGAACCGGTCGCATTTCCGGTCGATCGAAATCTGGGACACGGCGTCGGCCAGCCAGGAAGTCTTAGATGAAGGCTGGCTGGCCCGCTTCTTTGAGGCCTATCCATTGCCGGATATATTCGCGACCGACGGGATATTGCTTGGCCAGCGGGATGGCGGGCCGTTGAGCGGAAAGACGGTCAGGACGATCGCACTGCACGATCCGCAACAGTTTCTTCAGCAGGCCGGTCACGTGAAGGTGGTGGAACAATCGAGTCCCAACCGCGCGCTGGCTCACATCCTTCAGGTGCAACGGGAACTCACCCATGCAGCCGGCGATCTGGCTGCGCGCCTGCAACAAGCCCCGCCGTTGCAGACGCTCTTTCCTCCATCGCCGATCGGACGTCAGCTTGAAACGGCGGCGCAGCTGCTGGCCGCCAAGGTGCCGGTGGCGGTGATGAAAGTCTCGCAGACGGGTTTCGATACGCATGCCGGTCAGTTGGGGCACCATGAGCGGCTGTTGAAGGAGTTAGCCGAAGGGCTGGTCGCGTTTCGTCAGGCAATGGTTCAAGCCGGGCTCTGGGACCGCGTCCTGCTGATGACCTATTCAGAATTCGGACGGCGGGTCGGCGAAAACGCCAGTGCGGGCACGGATCATGGGACTGCGGCGCCGCATCTGTTCCTGGGCGGATCTGTGAAAGGTGGATTGTACGGAAGTATGCCGTCGCTGAACGATCTTCAGGAAGGGGATTTGAAATATCGGATCGACTACCGGAGCCTGTATGCCACGGTGATGCGATCGTGGTGGGGAATTCCAGAAACCACGATCGTGGGGCCGGAGTACCAGGCGATCAATTGTCTGGCGTGATGGATCCGGTTCGTGACGGGTCCGGATCTTCGTCTATCGGTTCCTCCGGATCGATCGTCAGCGGCGTCCCTGGAATACGATAGCCTCCGGTGGCCCAAGTGCCGAGGTCCGTGAGCTGACAGCGTTCTGAACAGAACGGACGCCAGTGATTGTCTTTCCACTCGGTGGGTGTTCGGCAAACCGGGCATTTCATGCCGGAAGTCTACCATTCTCCCGGCTCGGTTGGGCAAGAGGGGCGAGCGCTTCGCTAGGAATTTGGCTGAGGCTTGGCGACGTGCAGAAAACGTTGCAGGCGGCTGCGATCCAGGTCGGACAGATTCAAGAACTCGACGCCGAATTCACCATGATTGGCCCAGCGGACGGCGGCAGAGTGGACGGTAATCGGCGAACCCAGGTCGGTGGCCCGAATGAGGAGCCGGACACCTGACCCGGGATTGATCGGGGCCGTGCTGGTCACGGCGCAGCCACCGGCGGAGATGTCGAACATCGTGCCTTCGCGGATCTCTGTCTGATTTGTGGTGGAGAAGAAGACTTGGAGCTCGACAGGAATGCGACGATGCTCGCGGCACTCGATCATGACGGCCTCCCGGTGGTGGATTAGCGGGTGGAGGGGTGTTCGAAGAACTTTACCGAGACGGCGTTCTGCTTCATCTTCTTGACGAGTCCGACATAGGACACGTCGCGAATGATGTTTGTGAACTGCGCGCGGTAATTACTGACGATACTGGCTCCATCCACTACCACATCGTAGACCAGCCATTCCTCCGATTGAAGGAATAACCGAAAATCCACCCGGGTATCGACCTTCGGATTCTTGAGGTGCGTTTTGACTTCGGCGAAGTGCGCCGCCTGCTGCTCGCTGAGATATGACACGGCTGCAGCGGAATGTTCGCTGATCCGGCCGGCAAAATTGTCTCGAAGCAACTGGACGAATAGCTCGACGAATTCCCGGCGATCAGCCTCAGGGAGTTCCGTCCAGGGCGTACCGAGGGATCGTTTGGCCATCTCTTCGTAGGACACGCGTTGCATAATGACGCGTTCGATAGCCTGCCGTCGCTCGTCCGATCGATCCGGCTGCTTCAGCGCAGGATCGTCCAATATGCGCAGCAGCTCTGTAATGGTGTGCTTGACGGCGTCAGTTGCGGATGGGGTGGCAGGGCTTATGGTGGAGTCGGAAGCCCAGACGGTCTGCCCAGTGCCGCATGCGATCACGAGCCCCGCTGTGAGGAGCAGGTGCCGGATCAGGGAAAGAGTGACGTCTTGTATAGAAGGGGTATTCAGCACCCCAGAAGCGTAGCAGGGATAGGTGGGATGTAAAGATGAGCGAAACCAGCTGGAAACAGAGAGTAATAAGTGCAGGATGAATCCTGCACTCGGAGATTAGCCGGGCTTCTGCGCTTTTTCGAGCTTGGCCCAGGCGTCTTTCAATGACACGGTTCGATTGAATACGAGACTGCTCGGCGAGGTGTCCGGGTCGACACAGAAGTAGCCGGTTCGTTCAAACTGAAAACGCGCGCCTGCTGAAGCCTGCTTCAGGCTGGGTTCGACCAGGCATCCGGTCAATCGTTCAAGCGATTGCGGGTTGAGCGACTGTGTCCAGTCCTGGTCCGGGGAAGCTTTGGTCAGGTCGGTTGTCAACAATGGATTGTACAGACGCACTTCGGCAGGGACCGCGTGTGCGGCGGACACCCAATGAATGGTCGCTTTGACTTTTCGCTGTTCCTGGGATGAACCGCTCTTGGTGTCGGGATCGTAAGTGCAGCGCAACTCGGTGATGGCGCCGGTCTGCGGGTCTTTCACGACCCCGGTGCATTTCACAATGTAGGCATAACGCAGGCGGACTTCACGTCCGGGTGCCAGGCGAAAGAATTGTTTGGGCGGATCTTCGCGAAAATCATCTTGTTCGATATACAGCACGCGAGAAAAAGGCACGTGACGGGTCCCCGCTGCCGGATCTTCCGGATTGTTGACGGCCTCCATATCTTCGGCCGTTCCCTCAGGATAGTTTTCGATGACGACTTTGAGCGGATTCAGGACGGCCATCACGCGCGGCGACCGCTTATTCAAGTCTTCGCGAATGAAAAATTCAAGCAGTTGCATCTCCACGATCGCATCGCGCTTGGCCACGCCGATGTGGTCGCAGAAGGCGCGAATGGCTTCGGCCGTATAGCCGCGCCGCCGTAATCCCTTGATCGTGGGGATGCGGGGGTCGTCCCAGCCTGCGACCAATTTTTTGGTCACCAGTTCCAGCAACTTGCGTTTGCTCATGACGGCGAAGGTCAGGTTCAGCCGGGCGAACTCGATCTGCCTGGGCCGGTGGGCTGCCCCCGATTCTGCGACGACCCAGTCGTACAGTGGACGGTGATCTTCAAACTCTAAGGTACAGATGGAATGAGTGATGCCTTCAATGGCGTCCGACAGCGGATGGGCGTAATCGTAGGCCGGATAGATGCACCACTGGGTGCCGGTCCGGTAATGGGCGGCATGGCGGATGCGATAGAGTACGGGATCGCGCAGATTGATGTTCGGCGAAGCCATGTCGATCTTGGCTCGCAGGACATGCGAGCCGTCGGGAAATTCCCCCGCCCGCATCCGGCGAAAGAGATCCAGATTCTCCTCGACCGTCCTGGTCCGGTACGGGCTGTTTTTGCCTGGTTCGGTGAGCGTCCCCCGATATTCGCGCATTTGATCGGCCGTCAGACTGTCGACGTAGGCCTTGTCCTTCTTGATCAAGGTGACGGCAAATTCGTAGAGTTGCTCGAAATAGTCTGAGGCGTAAAACATCTTGCCGTGCCAGTCGAATCCCAGCCAGCGCACGTCATCCTGAATGGACTCGACGAATTCCGGATCTTCTGTCGTGGGGTTTGTGTCGTCGAATCGCAGGTGGCAAACTCCCCCCGGATTTTCGTTGGCGATGCCGAAATTGAGGCAAATGGATTTCGCATGGCCGATGTGAAGATACCCGTTCGGTTCCGGTGGAAAGCGGGTCACGACGCGGCCGCCATGCTTGCCGGCGGTTTGATCTGCCGCCACGATCTCACGAATGAAATCCGAAGGTCCTGTAGATGCCGGGTCAGTCATGGGTTTGTTGCTCGTGGTTCAACCAGTTATGCGTAGGGCCGTTGGATTGCGGCGTAGTTGTACCACAGTCCGGTGGGTACGAGAAACGGGGAGCGAGAGTGGTCAATTAGGAGAGCGGTCCGGAGGGTTCCGGGGCCCCATGGGAGGACATCTGAATGACGTTGAAATCTTTTTGTGCGATGAGGTGCCCCTCCATGCGAAGGCGGAATTCGTAGCGGCCGGGAGCGGGAAACATCAGTGAAGGAATATTGATGCCGAAGTCGGAGATCTGCAACCGGTCGGCGATGACGATATTGGGGAGGGTGGCGCGACAGACCAGCTGCTCCGTATTGATGTACGCCAGATCGATATCGAAGTGGTACGTGCCTTCTGCGTCGGTGAGGCAGAAATACAGGCCCATCTGGTTGTGCTGAAACGGGAAGGAGGCGGCTTGTAAGTGGGTGAAGATGCCGATGAGGCTTTTCTTCTTGGTCTGACTGTCTTCGATGACTTGGTCGCACACCAAAAAGGCTTGTACGCTGGGTGTGTGGATGTCCGGCATGAACGTTATTCTACGAGACGAATGACGTTTCGCAAAGGACTCTTCCGAATTGTGGAAGCGTCTCTGTGGGAGCCGATCCTGAGTGGTGTACGGTGTTGAGTCGATTGGGGGAGGAACACGAGCGGATTGATCAGTGCAACGTCAGCCAAGCACCACGGTGCCGCCTTTGTTTTCACTGACGTCACCGAAGAGGGTCGTGCCGGAGCCAATGCGGCAGTAATGGGGCGTGATATCCACGAGCATTCCCTTATGCGAATAGAATTTCCCCAGCACCACCTGGATCTTCTTGTGAGCCACGACGCAAGCTTCCAGCACCGTTTGGCCGGTGGACTGATCGGTCACGCGGACCCACGGAAGGTCGGTGGTCACGCTGTCATCCGCACGATGTACCTCGACGCTGAACTGATCGGTCGGATTCAGCACCAAGACATTGCGGCGAAGATGGCCGATGTGCGTCCCTGTTTCACCGTACAGATCGATCGTGACGAGAAGTAAGCCCTGCTCCGGTTTCGATTCCAAAAACAGCTGTTCTTTCCCCTGGATCCGAACCACCCCGTTGGTGTTGCGAAACTTATTGGAACCGATGAGCAGCTCGAGGCCTAGCCTCGAGGATTCCGTGTCGATGGGATCGGGCGTGGCGGCACCGATTGTGCGGTGTGGGGCAAGAGATTCCGACATTGTGATCCTCGTTCTAGTATGTCCTCGAACAGGCGGATTCGCCCCCTGATCGGAAGGTGAGAGGCTAGGCTTTGGGCACCTGCTCTGTCAAGACTTTCCATAGGAATATGCGTGCCTCGGCTCGAAGCGGGTGATGCCTGAGTGGGCTCCGAAGGATATAGCCATTTCCCCCTTGGCTGGGCGCTCTCATTAGACGGCACGCGTGCGTGGGTGCGCCGTGTATGTTTGCAAACCAGAAAGTCTCTGTGGTACCGTTCCTCCCTCGATTTGGCATCCTGCAGGCACGCATTGTACGGCTGTCGGTAGATCCCGGATGGTCCCATCGTCTAGCCCGGTCAGGACGGAGCCCTCTCAAGGCTTAAACACGGGTTCAAATCCCGTTGGGACCACCACCTTGATTTTATTGAAGTTTTAGACTCCGTGTTTGAGGAACATACGAATGTTCCTCGAACATGGAATTCTTGTCACTCCGAAAACCCGCCATCATCTGCCGCGCGGACTCCTCGTAAAACGACACGGCTTGTTTCAATTGTGCCGGACGAATCATCGTGTAGATCTGCGTGGTATCGATGCGCGCATGTCCAAGCAGCGCGCGCACTTGCTCCAGGTCGTGCCGCTGCTCCAGCACTTCCATCGCGACGCCATGGCGGAGATCATGCGGCTTCAACATGGGATAGCCGATCATCCGTCCATAGAGTTTGCACAACCGCCAGATGTTTTTCCCGGTCATCGGTGCTCGCTGCTTTCCGAGTGACCTCCGTCCCCACACAGACCAAAAGAGTGGCGTCTCCGGTGTGACCGTCGTGACAGACGGCGTGACCACCTGCGCGACGTAGGCATGCAGATACCGCATGACGGGTTCAGGCAGCGGAATGTCTCTCGTATGACCGCCCTTGACCCGAACACGGCGCAATCCCCACAGCGCATCCAAGTGTCTCGCTTGAAGAGTGGCCACGGATTCTCGACGCATGCCGGTGAAGCGCAGGATCAGGAAGACAGCCACATCACGAGGCCGCTGTCGGCTTCTGGCCGCTTCAATCAATGCATCCATCAGGGCCGGTGTCGGCACCTGTTTGGGAGGCTCGATCCGATGCGGAGGCCGATCCATTCCGGCAAGGGGATTCGCCTGCAGTGCTTCCCGCTTCACCAGCCAGCTACAAAAGCTGGAGAGCGCGGATTGGCGACTCCTGATCGTGCCGAGTGAGAGATCACGTGCGGCCATCTCATCCATCCAGTCCTGAATCACCGCCTTTGACAAGTCTGAGAGTCGTGCCACTCGTCCGAAGCGCGCGCGCCCGAACACTAAGAACTGCTCTAACACCCAGCGATAGGCCTGCACCCCTCCTTCCGTCTTCCCTCGCTGTTTGAGTTGGTACTGACAAAACTGCTCCACCAATTCTACTAAGGGTCGTGTCATGACAGTGCCTTTCCGGTCCCCGCCACAACTACGACTTCGCCGGGGGGAAGTATGCGGAGGCACCAGCCAGCCGTCAAGCCGTGTCGGAGACTCTTGCGCCTTGTCAGTGACGATCAGTTCCGTATCCATGCTCACATCATCGAACGATCAAATCGGGGGAGTCTTGTGACACCCCCGTACCCCCCAGATGCGCCCGCGCGTCCGCCGGCGTCGATAGAGGGGGGCTGGGCGGCCCTCAGAGCATCGGCCTGGCCTTCCGGCGGCTTCTTCAGGCCCGCCCGCTGCACGAAGGGCCGTCCAGCACCTCAGAATTGTCCCTGCCCTGGTTTGGGGTGGGGGCAGGGAACTGTATGTTTATCGAACGAGCGCCTTTAGCTGATCCTTATCCAATCGTGTCCCGAATTCCCGTTCCACTCGTTCAGCCATCTCCTGCCAGGTTCGCCCGGCGGCTTTCATCTCTTTGAGGACATCGAGCGCTTTTACTAACGAGCGGTCCGCCAGGCCCCCGGGTTCTGGTTGGCGTATCCCCAATGCCTTGCCCAGATCTTTCCGTAACGAGTCTTGGAGTGCCGCTCGACTGAATGAGGTGACGACGGGAGCAGGAGCAGGTTTCGGTTTGCGTGGCCGATCCCAATAGGGGCTTTTGCAACTGGGGCAGCGGAGTGGCTTCTTAGGGCGACGGGGCCACCACCTGTTCGCGCACCGCAGGCAGGTCTGCTGTTGGAGCACCGCCGAGTCGGGTCTTCCCGATGCGAGTGCTCCCTTGATAGCAGCATCTGCTCGTACTCTGTTGAAATCCCTCATCTTACGTCCCTGGAATTAGCGCCCCCGTTTTACTAAGCGGGGGCTTTCTGCCCGCCGGGCGCAGCCGGCGGGACAGCAGGCCTCGCTTAGTCCATCACTGGTTTGGCCTTCAGGCGGCGACTCAGGGCATCCATCGCCTTCATCCCGATCGTGCGCCCGACGATCCTCAAGGCTTGCAGCTCCCCATCCACGACCATTTCCATCAACATGCAGGCCCGGATGTACTCCGAGACGGTCATCCCGGCTTTCTTGGCGCATTTCTCGATCAACGCCTTTTCTTCCTCGTTCACGCGAAACTGCATCATTTGGGTTTTCATAAGCCCTCCGGTGTATGTCAGAATGCATGACAGAACTGTACGTCACTGTGCATGACGTGTCAAGACAGCAGAGGCGAGCGAGGGCGAGTGCTGTATTTGTTGTCTCCCGTGTTACTGAGACGGGGGGGCTGTTCCGCCCGTCCGGCTGCCGCCGGATCGGGCGTCTACGATCCAGCACAGTAGAGCTTGACAGGTCTTAATGGGTGGCCTAGCGTTGCAAATTGAACCAAGGCGAGGGTCTAACACTTTTCACTTCGACAATATTTGATTATGGACGGTACAAGCTCTGCGAAGGCGATTCTTAGGTGGGCTGCTTTAGCGCCTGGAGCTATAGCAGCCGGTTGGTTGGCATGGGTTCTTGTTAACTTCCTTAACCGGTTGACGATGAGTTTTCAAGGGCTCGATCCCAATTCTTTTCTCGGAAGAGCTTATATAGAGACTCTATCCGGTCTCATAATGGGGGCCGCTTTTGTGTACGTAGGCGCAAAAATAGCACCCGCCCATAATAAGAATGTGTCGTTTGTTCTTGCAGGGATCGCGTTTATGATGTCAGGCATTGCGTTATTCCCCGCCATAGTGAAACCCGATTATTGGGCAATCTGGTCGGGCTTATGCGTCGGTTTCGGTGCCGGATCAGTTGTTTACTCCATTAGCAAAGGCCAAATTAATCTCGAGGCATAACGGTCGTGAAATTAGCAACTGATCTCGACCGTAACCAACCATACCTTTTGGGACTACTTCTCCGCTTCGATGAGGAGCAAGCCCGAGCAATAGAGTTTTTCCGCAAACTAAATCCAAGCTTCATACCGCCCCCCATCCCGCAAGGTGCTTCTCAGAGTGTGAGGGGGCAACTTGCGACGCATTCGTTGGCTCTCGGCATTGCATTCGCTGCGATGAGCTCACAGGGCAAGCTTATGGTTGGCAGCAAGGAGGTGTCTATTATGGATGGCGCCATAGGTCTGAGCTATGCGATGTTTATTGGGATACTGTTGTCGGGCTATTTGAAGGCTGACGGTGTTGAGATTGAAACCATACCATTACCCAATAGTTTCGCCGAGCAGTTCGTGTACCTAGACAAGACTCAGCGAAAGGAACTGGCCAATAAAGGCCTGGAATTATTTCAAGACATGATCCACCATCTGCCGAGTTACCCCAATTTCCAGGACTGGCATGATACGCTTTCACAGGTTATCCGGATCTGGCTCGCTTCCACGATATCAGACAAAAGGACGAAGGAAGCTGACGAGGATTTTCGAAATATATTCTCATATCAGCTAAGTTCGCTTTATGCGGCGGTGGAACATAAGACTAACGAGCCACAGAGCTAAACCATCAATAAGTTTATGACAATTATGCCTACTTTCGATGAGCGCTTTCACAAGGACCTCACTGCGGAAGATGAACTTGGTGCTGTCATCCGGGCTCACATACACATTGAGTCGAGTATAATTGATTTTGTTCGTGCACGCGTTCACTACCCTGATGACCTTCCGAGGCTTCAGTACGAAGCGCGACTCCGTTTGGCGACCTCACTAGGCTTGAAACAAGAGTACTTCGAGGGCCTTAAGCTAATCGGGGATATTCGAAACAGCTTCAGCCATAAGCTTGATGCCACGCTCACGGACGCCAAAATCAACGAACTCTTCTCGAAGCTCTGTGACGAGGGACGGGAATTGACTCTCACAGCCTACCAGATGACAAATCGTCACCTGGAGATGACGGATACGCTGCCATTCGACAAGTTGCCCGCCAGAGATCGCTTTACTCTAATAGCCGTTACTCTAAAAGCATATGTCGCTGCTGCTGCGCATGAGGCTGTGTCTAGGAAATGTGCGAACTAAAGAATGGATAGCGGTGAGATTATTGGGGAAGCTTCACTATTTGCATCCAGTGCCAAGATTTGCCCGCTTCGGGGACCCGATCAAGACTCGGACTATGCAAGAGTTGACCGGATAGTCGTAAGACGATACTATGATCGATACGATAAACGTAAGGAGGTAGTATGGCGACAACGACGATCTCGTCCAAGTTCCAAGTCGTGATCCCGAAGGAAGTTCGTGACAAGCTCCATCTCACCCCCAGCCAGCGCTTGCAGGTGGTGGAAAAGGGAGGCGTCATTACCCTGGTGCCGGAAGTGCCTCTGAAATCGCTGAAGGGTGCGCTCAAGGGCATGTCCGCGACAGATCTCCGCGAGAAGAAGGACCGGGTGTGAAAGTCTTATTGGATTCCAGCGGATGGATTGAATTCTTCACCGATGGTCCTCTGGCCGACCGCTATGCGGCCTATCTCACCCCTCGATATCAGCTCATTACACCGACCATCGTGCTGTACGAGGTCTACAAGAAGATCAAACGAGAAAAGGGTGAAGAGACGGCATTATTGTTTGCGGGTCGGCTCAATACCACCGAGGTCATTCAACTGACGGAATCGATTGCACTTCTCGCCGCTGATGTGAGTTTGCGGCATGGGTTAGCCATGGCTGATGCGATCGTCTATGCCACCGCTAAAGACCAGGACGCTGAGGTGGTCACAGGTGATGCGGATCTGAAGGATCTGCCAGGAGTGGTTTACGTCAAGTAGGTGTCCGGTCAGTGCTCTGTTTCAGAGTCAACACATACCCCCGCCCCACTCCCCCTGACGTTGATGAAAGACACAAAGACGAATCTCGGGACCATCTTGGACTTATGCTCTCATTCTGCGAAAATATCGCACGGGTCTTATCCGGTGTTACACGGCAAGTGAGATTTTATACGGAACCGCAGGGAGTGTTCCACTATGAAGATATTTCTCGTTGTCATCGTAGTAGCAACGCTCATCGGTGGGTTCGTCGTCGGCGAACTCATGGACAAGACGTTTTCGCTGCTTGGAGCTGTGGTTGGGGGCGTAGGACTGACTGCGGTATTACTGGGCCTCGGTGCATTTTTTACTGCCCAAGAAGAAAAGAAAAAGAAAGAGACGCTTCCACCAGAGATTCGTGGTGCCTTTGATCGATTGATGGGGAAAAGCTTAAATTCCCCATCTAGCAGACCAGTCGTGTCAAAGTTAGGATCTTCGAAGAAATCGGCCGCAAGCCCAAAAGACGATCTGCTAAGTATTGAAGGCACTATTAAGAGTTTGATGGAGCAAGATGCTGAGTCTATTGATCGTGGCGAAATACCTGAAAGACGCCTTATTCCTCACCATGCAATCAAGCGCGATGTCATCATAACCGCCTACAGCAAAGATTTTCAGTTGGCTGTGAGCCAGATACGGGCAATGAGCTGGACAGAAGTAGAAAAGCAGCACCGTCTTTCAGAAATCGAAGCTGACTTCGATAAACAAATTTATGGGATCAAGAGGCTGAGCTGGGAAGACCTGGATAAGATCATTGCGTTGATGAAGAAGACGAGAACTGACCTCGCGGAAATCGAAAGCGGTATTCGATCCAAAACCCCCATGTATAAAATTGTTGACCCGCTCTAGTAAGCAAAAGCGGCAACTCGAACAGTGGTTCACAACACCATCAACCCGGACGGTCAAAGGCAGAGCGAAGCGGCGATTTGACTGCCCGTTATGGTGAACGTTAGGCGGACAAGGAGCACACGAATGCCCCCGGACCGAATCGATCCCCTCGTCAACTACAAGAGATTTCATCAGCTCTCAGACGAGTTCACGAATGTCTGGAAGCAACTGCAAGCTCTTTATCTTGACGCGGCAGCAGGCTTTGTCTTGGTACGAGCGCATGTCGAGCAAGAGCAAAGTACATCTCGCGCCTATGTGCAAGGGAGTGAGTTGGACTCTGAAGAGTTCCAAGACACCCTCATGTTCACGTACGACAGGATATTCTCGGAGAGTTTCTGTACGTCCGGCATCCACAATGCGAAGCAGGGGGAAGTAAAGGCTCGCAACGCGCCTGACGGTGCCAACTTCATCATATTGGGGCAGCTGTGCCTCGTCTCGTTTTACGATTTCTGGAACGAGTACCTTCGGCGCGAATATGTCGTCGCCAAGGGCAAGCTTGACCCGAACGAGAAGGACCACGAGTTAGTGAAGCGCGCCGTCAAGGAGCATGCAAGCCACGATTTATGGGGCGATATCAGTCAACTTCGTCGGTCAATCGTACACCATCGAGGATTTGCGGTGTCGGAAGTTACGCAATGCCGGCTTATAAAGTGGTTCCAGCCTGGTGACTCGATTGCGTTGAACCCAGACCGAATGCGGACGCTGTTCCTCGCACTTCTCAAGTTCCGGAATGAACTCTTTAAGGAGCAGTTCCCCGAGCCGTATATACAACTGCAGGCGCGCGCCATTTTTTAATCATTAAGGAGGCAACGTGGAAATCTTCGGTGTAACTTGCCCCCTCGTGTTTTAGTCGTACCTCTTTCTGGCCTGTGTGAAATCATCGAAGCTCGCGAAAGTAAAGGGCGAAGTCGCAGTCATCTTTAAACACGGGTTCAAATCCCGTTGGGACCACCAACCCGAGCTTGCTTGGCGGGAGCCGCTCCCCTCGGCGATCCGTGAAATCCTGAACATTTTCTTTCTCCTCTCTCTTCCATGTTCACGCGCCGCTGTCTCCGAGCGTGGCGCGCGGAGAAAATCTTCGGGATCACTCACACCTTCCACCGCATGCGGGTTGCCAGGATCGGGAGGCGTTTGGATCGTTGTTGGTGATGGGATATCGCATCGCCAGAGAGTCTCTCTTCCATCGTTCATGCCGCGCGTTGCGCTTCCCTGTTTGTGTGGGCAGAATTTCTAACTGTGTCGCGTGATTTGAATCGCATGCACCTCGTACCGGCGCGCGCTTCATTGACGCCTCTAGCGCCGGTTGTGTATAAGGAATGCGCCTTTTGTAATCATATTCTTGGACGGTGATGGGTTATGGCGACACGTGAATTTCATGACGGCGGGCAAGACGGCTTAGAAGCCCTCGAGCCGCTCGACCCGGACAAAATCGGCTCCTTCAACGATCTGCTGGTCGCGATGGGCAAGACGGCGTTCGGCGGCCGTCGGTTGGGCGAAGCGTTCGAAGTCCTCAATGCGATGATCGAGGATGCCGACTGCAAGGTCGTGTTGACGCTCTCCGGGGCCATGACCATCGCCAAGATGGGCAAGATCATCAGCACGATGGTGGATCGCGGTATGGTCCACTGTATTATTTCCACCGGCGCGCTGATTGCGCATGGCCTGAGCGAGTCGATCGGAAAGACGCATTACCGTGTCAATCCGGCGGTGTCTGATGAGGAGCTTTTCGAGAAGGGCTACAACCGCGTGTACGATACGTTGGAGATGGAGTCGAATCTCAACTATGTCGAGCAGGTGGTTTCGCAGACGCTGAAGCGCGTGAACTATGATGCGCCGCTCTCTTCTGAAATCCTGACGCGTGAGTTGGGTAAGACGTTGGCTGAAGAGTATGAGGGAGACGGGATTCTCAAAAGCGCGTATCTGAAGAAGGTGCCGGTCTATATTCCGGCCTACACCGATTCGGAGATGGGATTGGATGTGGGGACGTGGGCCATGGGAAGGGCGATTGCCCAGGCCCGTGCTCAAGCGAAGCCCGGAGACGATTTGGGCTTGCTGCGCAGTCTCCATCAGTCACTCCCGTCCTTTAATCCCTACCTGGACCTCAATAGCTATGCCGGTCAGATCTTGTCCGCCAAGAAGATCGGGATTTTTACGATCGGCGGCGGGGTGCCGAGAAATTGGGCGCAACAGGTCGGACCCTATATCGAAATCGGCAATCATCGGCTGGGCCTCTCGGTGAAGCCGCCACGGTTCCACTATGGCGTGCGGATCTGCCCCGAGCCGGATTATTGGGGCGGCTTGAGCGGGTGCACCTACCAAGAAGGAATTTCGTGGGGCAAGTTTGTTCCTCCGGCTGAGGGGGGGAGGTTTGCCGAAGTGCTCAGTGACGCGACGGTGGTGTGGCCTCTGCTGATGATGGGTTTGTTGGAGCGGCAGCGGGCGCGGGATAAGCGGACGTCATGAAGAGCCCGCGGCCTCGCATGACGATGGCGGGTTGGGTGGTAGCGGTTTGCCTCGCACTGCTCCCGTCCGTGTCCGTGGCCAAGGATGAATCTGTCCAGGTCGAGAATCGTATGAGGGGCCAGGCCAACGCGCCGGTGACATTGATTGAGTATTCGGACTTTACCTGCGGCTACTGTTTGAAATTCTTCCGAGAAACCTGGCCGAGAATCCAAGCGCGCTATGTGGATACCGGTAAAGTGAAGTTTCTCTACCGCGACTATCCGCGCGCTGACCAGGGACCCGGTCTTGATGCGGCGTTGGCGGCGCGTTGCGCCGGGGGCCAGGGGAAGTATTGGGCCATGCACGATCGCCTGTTTGCAGAGGGCGGGCGGATCGATCAAGCGGTCATTCTGCGGCATGCCATCGCCATCGGGTTGACCCAATCCGTGTTTGAGCGCTGTCTCAAAGAAAAATCGCACGTCGTGTCAATTTTTGAAGATCGGGAAGAGGCCAATCGCTGGGGATTTCACGGAACCCCCGGATTCATTCTGATCCGGACGGCGAGCGGCCCTACGGAGAAAGAACCTGCGATCGCGATTCCCGGAGCATTTCCGTTCGAGATGTTTGCCGAGGAAATCGATCGACTGCTCGCGACTGCTCCGCATTCTCGCGGAGGGACAGAGCGCGAGTCTCTCATCCGACCCGTGCGGTCTGTTGAACGCTCCAGGCCGCTTGTTCGCGATCCACACGTGCCATAACGTAGGAGTAACTATGGCTGCCACGCAATCATTCTGGTCGGTTCCTCAGCATGAGGGGACGGCTGAGTTTTGGGTCTGTATGTCCTGTCTGGGAGAAGTATTTTACCGAAAAGTGCCGATGCCAGACTGTCCGTCCTGCCACGGCGTGTCCACGTATGAAAGCTTTACGTTGGAAGCCGTGCGCGATTGGGGAACGGACGAACTCATTGCCAAGGCTGCGGCTGAGCAGAAGGCCGCCGAGGCGGATCAGCCTGCCTCCATTCCTGCTTCGTCCTAGAGGGAGATCGCGCGTTTGCAGGAACCACGTCCGTTTCTCGTTCATGGAGTTTGGAAGCGCAGCGCTCTCACGGCTGGCGTGACCAATCCGTTTACAGGAAACGTCTTTGCGGAAGTCTGTCAGGCCGGTGAGAGCGATGTTGAAGAGGCTATTGCCTCCTCAGTGGCCGCCGCGCCCGTCATGGCGAAGCTGCCATCTCATGCCCGCTATAATATTCTCCAGGATATGGCAGCCCTGCTCTATCGCCGGCGGGATGAATTTGCCCAAACCATCACGGCAGAAGCCGGCAAGCCGATCGCCGACGCAAAACGCGAGGTCAACCGCGCGGTGCAGACGTTGACGATCGCCGCTGAAGAGGCCAAGCGTATCCCAGGCGAAGTCGTGCCGCTCGATTGGACGCCCCAGACCGAATCCTATCTTGGGATGGTTCGCCGGTTTCCGCTGGGTCCGATCATCGGGATCACGCCATTTAATTTCCCTCTCAATCTGGTCGTTCACAAGGTCGCGCCGGCGCTGGCCGCCGGCAATCCGATCCTCATCAAGCCCGCACCGCAGACCCCGCTGACCTCGTTACTTCTGGGTGAAGTGGCCTTGGAGGCCGGACTCCCTGCTGGTGGGCTGAACGTGGTGCCCTGTGACAATGCGCTCGCGGAACGGCTGGTGATTGATCCCCGCTTCAAATTGCTGAGTTTTACCGGCAGTGCACCGGTCGGGTGGATGCTGAAAGCCAAGTGCGGCAAGAAGAAGGTGACGCTCGAACTCGGGGGCAATGCCGGCGTGATCATCGAGCCGGATGCCGATCTTGATCTGGCTGCCAAACGGTGCGCCAGCGGCGGGTTTGGCTATGCCGGGCAAACGTGCATTTCGGTTCAGCGCATCCTCGTGCATCATTCGGTGGCCGATACGTTTACGACCAAACTACTGCTGCAAGTCGCCAGACTGAAAGCCGGTGATCCGACGGATGAGACGACGACCGTTGGTCCGTTGATCGATCCGGGGGCCACGCAGCGCGTCGAGGGATGGATTGAAGAGGCGGTGGCGCAAGGCGCTCGGGTGTTGCTCGGCGGGAAGCGTCTGGGAACGGTCTTGGAAGCCACGGTGATCACGAATGTGAAGCCGGAGATGAAAGTGTCTTGCCAGGAAGTGTTTGGCCCCGTGGTCACGGTGTCGTCCTATCGGCAGTTCAACGACGCCATTGCGGCGTTGAATCAATCCGACTTTGGATTGCAGGCCGGCGTGTTCACGCAGGATATCAACAAGGTCTTTCACGCTTTCCGTCATTTGGAAGTGGGCGCCGTGTTAGCCAACGAGATTCCCACGTTTCGAGCGGATCATATGCCTTATGGGGGTGTAAAGGATTCCGGGTTGGGGAGAGAAGGCGTACGAGCGGCCATTGAGGATATGACTGAGCCGCGGTTGTTGGTTCTGAACCTGAAAGAGCCGGTCTGAGGATCGTAGAAATAATCCTGTGAGGATATTGCGAACCCCGGACAATCTTGGTACAACAGCGGCCCAATACAACGCATTGTCAATGTAGAGCAGTCAGCCTGCGGATAGACAAGGGAGACGACGACGATGGTACCTACACAGATGTTTCTGACGCGAGGAGTGGGAGTTCATAAGGAGAAGCTGGCTTCTTTTGAACAAGCCCTCCGCAGTGCCGGTGTGGCCTACTGCAATCTGGTGACGGTCTCGTCGATCCTTCCGCCAAACTGCAAAATTATCCCGCGCAAGCGGGGTGAAAAGCTGCTGAATCCCGGTGAAATCACTTTCTGCGTCATGGCCCGGTCAGAGACCAATGAACGCAACCGTCTCGTGTCCGCATCCATCGGACTCGCCATTCCAACGGATCGTCAGACCTACGGCTATCTCTCCGAGCACCATGCGCACGGCGAAACCGATGAGGAGACCGGCGAATATACCGAAGATCTCGCCGCACAGATGCTGGCGACCACCCTGGGGGTGGAGTTCGACCCGAATATTGCCTGGAAAGAGCGCGAGCAGGTCTTCAAGATGGCCGGACAAATCGTGCGCACGTTGAATATCACGCAGTCAGCCGTCGGCAAGCCGGATCGATGGACGACGGTCATCGCATTGGCTGTCTTTATTCCTGAGGAAAATATCCCCAAGCGCTCTCGCCGCTAATCAGCGTAAGTATGTTGTCCCGCAGCCCGCACGCCATGCCAGCCTCTATGGTGGAACAGGTATGACACTTCCTGCTGGGTGGGAAGGCCAGGACCATAATTTCCTGGGGATCGATGAGCCCTGGTGCCATCCTGACCAGGCCGGTGTCTATGTCCTGCCGGCTCCGTACGAGCACACCTCCAGCTATATTCTCGGATCAGACCGCGGGCCTTCCGCCATTCTTGAAGCCTCCGCTCAGGTCGAGTTTTACGATGAGCAGCTCGGGTGCGAGCCGTTCCGTGAATGGGGCGGTATCGCGACTGCGACCACGCTTAATCTTCAGGGGCGAGTAGACGGGCCGGCGGTTGACGCGATTCAGTCATTTGTCGCCCCGCATGTCGGGACCGGGCGATTTCTTGTGACCCTCACAGGCGAGCATACAGGCGCGCTCGGGGCAATCCGGGCCCATGCGAAACGCTACCCCGATCTATGCGTGGTGCAAATCGACGCGCATGGCGATTTGCGTCAGGCCTATGGGGGAAATCCGTTTAGCCACGCGAGCGTGATGGCCCGAGTCGTGGACGACGGACATCGACTCGTCCAGGTCGGGATCCGGTCGATCTGTCCTGAGGAAATCCAACGGATCAAGACGACCAAGAGTATCTCCACGTTCTTTGCCGCGTCGATTCTCGATCCATCAGGCCCCTATGAAGGACGGGCGGCACGATGGGTGCCGGAGGTTGTGGCTGCCTGCACCGGACCGGTGTATCTGACGTTCGATTGCGACGGGCTGGATAGCGCCATTATCCCAGCCCTGGGTACGCCTGAACCAGGCGGACTCGGCTGGTATGATACGCTGCATCTCGTCACGGCGTTGGCTAACGGTCCGGGAATTGTCGGCATGGATATCAGCGAGATCGCTCCGATCGAGGGATTCGTCGCGCCGCAATTTGCCATCGCTCGCTTAATCTATCGCATGCTCGGCCGAATCAAAGCCGGCCGCCGGGTTCATTGAGGCCTTCGCCACGATGACGCGCGACGTCCAGCCCGCGCCTTCTTCTCCCATCCGTATCAATAAGTTTTTTACCGAGCATGGCATTTGTTCCAGGCGCGAGGCAGATCAGCGCGTCGAAGCGGGCCGTGTGACTATCAACGGGGTTGTCGCGACGCTGGGTGACCGGGTGAGTCGAACGGATGTCGTCGCCTGTGACGGGACGGCTATTCCCTGGGGCCAGGCCTTCCTTTATATCAAGTACCACAAACCGGTCGGGGTGACGACGACGAGTGAGTCGCACGTGCCTCGGAATATCATCGCCGAAATCGGACATCCCGAGCGGATCTTCCCGATCGGGCGGCTGGATAAGGATTCATCCGGCCTGATTTTGCTCACGAACGACGGAAACATCGTGAACGAAATCCTGCGGGTTGAATTCGGCCATGAACGGGAATATGCGGTGGATGTTGATCGACCGTTTGATGAGACCTTCCTTAAGAAGATGGCGGAGGGAGTCGTCATTCTCGGTAGCCAGACAAGGCCGTGCCGCATGGAGCGTGTGCGGCCGAACCGGTTTCGTATCATCTTGACGGAGGGGCGCAATCGTCAGATTCGACGGATGTGTCAGGCGCTGGGCTACCGGGTGACGGGGTTGCACCGTGTTAGGATCATGCACATTGGAATTACCGGTTTGGGACCGGGAAGCTGGAAAGAACTCTCGGCCGACGAGCGGGCTGAGCTTCTTCGAGCAGTCGGGCGTATGTCAACCTAGTGGGCATCGCTCGGCACGGGCAAAGCGGATGGTCCACCGACATGCTCACGATCCGTCGTGTCAGAAGGGAGATCGGCGGCCGCGTCGTTGTCGTCATCGACCGGTTTTCTGCGTTTACCTAAGAATAGGTTGAGCAGCGCAATAAAGAAACTCCCGCCCACTAACGTCATGCTGCTGGCCTGAATCGTCTTTGTTCCCTCATCGCGCATATCCTTCGCCACATCGGCAACGGTATCCAATAAATGGTCGAGGGCTAAGCTCACTTGAATCATTTTGGGGCCGGCATTGTCGGAGGCATGCTCTTCCGCTTTCCGGCGCAGGGCTTCGCGTTCGGCCGGAGAGGTCGCCGTCCATTCTTGGGTCAGGAGCTGAACGGTGGTGCTGGCTGCGGAGAAGTATTGATCGAGGCTGCGTCGAACGGATTCGATGTCCTCCGGTTCGCTCCGGCCGCTTCGGGAGACGCGCAGGCCTGCCGCCGCGTACCGGTCGATGGCATGTTGAATCTTCGCCCGCTGAACGGGGAGCGATTCCGTAATGCGTTCGAAGTCCTTTTGACTGTCGGCTTCCAGGGCTCGAATAATCGTATTGCGGTAGCGCATCGTATCGGCCGAAATATGCGCGAGGTCGGTCGCGCCGAGTGTGTATTCCGTATACATGATGCGCAGGTCCTGGTCGACCTGGCTCAGGGTCTGTCCGCTATACCAGCCGATCCCGGCGATGAGCACGCTGATCAGCAGTTGGGCGCCGGTCGGTTTGGGGATAGGCAGACGATCGAGCAGTCCCACAACAGTGTCCTTGGTTAATCGATGATGATCCGGCGGTCGACGTGGGGCGTCAGGTTAGGATCGTTTGAGACAAACACCACCGACCAAGGCTCATCTTTCGAGCAGAGACGCCGGAGAATGGTCTCCCGCATCGTCGGGTGCATGTTGTGAATGATCCCGTCAAAAATGAGAATCTGCGGCCTGGCGAGGATGGCGCGCGCGAGCAGGATTCTCATAATATGGGTCGGGGCCAGCACTTTGCCGGGTGTCCGTACGTGGGACTTGATGCCTTGCGGTAAGGCATCGATCTCTTCTTCCAACTCGGTGAAGCGGAGCGCCCAGCGGACATCGCTGTACGGCACATAGGACCGGCCTAATACGATGTTTTCTTCGATCGTGCCCTCGAACAGGGTGAGTTGGGAGTCGAGCATGAATCCACGGCAGCGGTTGACGGTCGTTCGATCCAGGTGCCGGAGATCGACTCCGTTGTAGCGAAGGACACCTTGTGTCGGGGCTTCCAGTCCCGCGAGGACCCGGGCCAGGGCAGTCTTCGCGACGGTTGTACTGGCATAGATGCCGACTTTTTCACCCGGCATGACTTCCAGATCAAAGTTCGAAAAAACGGAAGGAGCTCCAGGATGCGCAACCGCCAGGTCTTTGCACGTGAGCCGAATTCCGTGGATGGTGGGATCAGGCAACGGAACGGACAACGTTGCCGATTCCTGGTCCTTGGGGAGCGCAAAGAATTCGTCGAGCTCTGTCAACGCGGTCATAAAGTAATAGACGTGGCCCATCCGCTTGACGACGCCGTCGAAGCTAGTGAGTATTCCCGCTACGACTACTTCGGCGGCTACCAATTGTCCAATCGTCAACTGGCCGATCGAGAGGAGCCACCCGGCGGTGGCAATGAGGCTGCTGTGCCCAATAGCCTGCCATCCGACTGAGCTCAGGTATTGCCGTGCCAGCACGGCAAAGCGTTCTCGCCTGGTGGCGACATAGTTGTCGACCAGCTGATCGGACTTCTGCATGAGCAGCGGCTGGCTATCGGTCGCTTTGAAATGCAGGAGGTTGTAAGAGATTTCCTGCATCCAATGCAGCGTCTCATATTTGGCATGGGATACGGCGATGGTGGTCCGTAATCCGCCGTGCGAGAGCAGGAAGAAAATCACATTGAAGCCGGTGAGCAGCAGGGCGTTGTAGAGCAAGAAATACGGATGGTAGAACACCAGAATGGACATTCCCACCGCTCCGCCGACGACCACGTTGATCAAGTCGACGAGCAGAACAGAGAGGGCGCGCTGCATCAACACCGTTTCGAGAAAGTAATTGGCGTAGCGCGGCTTGAACTTCTGATATTGCATGAGCGGGAGTTGCTGCGTCATGGCGAGCGTGATACGCGCGAAGACTCGTCGTTCCAGTACCTCGACGGCATAATACTGAAGGGTTTTAAAGACGCCGACAAAGGCCAGGGCCGATGCCATGATGACGGCGAGGGTCACGATGGTGATGGGCTGAATTGCGAAGGCGAAGGTGTTGACGAGCTCCTGAACCGTCAAGGGCACAATCAGTGAGAACAGCCCGATGGCAAGCGAGTAGGAGACGATGAGCCCGAGGACCTTCTTCTCAAGGCGGAAGAGGAGCCCCAGGTGTCCGAGCATGGCCTGGAAGAGGTTCGGCTGCGTGTCGGGATGGCCTTGGGCCATGTCTTTCAGGTCCTTACGCTAAATCGCCGAGGCGCGGTGCAGAGAGGAATCCCGTCACTAGGCTTACCCGTTACAGTGCTGAATCAAGGTGAATGCGATCACCCTAGCAAATATCCGCTGTAAATTCCACGTTTCCACGGACTTAGTCGCGAGACCGATAATTGACCGGAACCGCACTTGGGTTGCTCTTGGCCCAGGCGCCAATGGCCCATTGATAGAGGGCTTGGGCTTTCTGGTAGTCGGCTTTGGCACGAATCACCTGTGCTTCGGAGTCCACTGAATTACGCTCACGGAGATTGACAAAGAGGACACTGGTAGCGCCCAACCCAAAACGGAATCGTTCCCCTTCTTCGAGTGTTCTGGCGAGGCGCAGGGATTGGACGGCAGCCTCCATTCGCTCCTTGGCTCTCTCGATTGCCGAAAGGGCGTTATCGACGTCGACCACCACTTGCTGCTCACGGAACTTTTGGACCATGACGAAGCGGTCTGCTTTGCCCTGCGCTTCGAGCACTTCCCCGCGGCTTCGGCGCTGGAGAATCGGGATCCTGAGCTCCAAGCCGAACCGGTACCCAAGGCCCAGGACGAATTTTTCCGGATTTCTGGCTGGGGCCGCTTCGGCGTCCAGGCTCGGGAGCAAGTTGTTCTTTGCCAGTTCCAAGTCGATATCGTTCATCTTCGCTTCGATGCCGATTTCCCTGATTTCAGGCCGTTCGGCTTTCGCTTGAACTTTATGGGCCTTGACGGTGTCAGGCGTCGGAGAAAGCATTTGTGCCGGAAAGTCCGGGACCCGGTCGAGGGAGGGAAGCGATGGAACATTATTTTCCCACAGGAACATCGAGAGCTTGAATTGTTCCTGCTCCACTTGGCGCTGTGCGGCAATAGAGACCTCTCGACGGCGCTGGACTTCCTGGTTGGCTTCGACCACGTCTAACGGCGCAACGGCTCCAGCTTTGGCCCGGCCTTCCACCTGCTTAAGCCGATCCTCTGCCACTTTGAGGGCTCTGCGCTGGATTTCGACGAAGCGGACGGCCGCGACCCAATCCCAGAATTGGGTCGCGGCGGCGAGGAACAAATCCTGACGAGTTTGGGCGATGCGGATATCCGCTCGAGGATCGGCCAGTTCAGACCGTTGCAGTTCCGCGTTCTCTGGATTGACCATCAAGCCTTTCAGGAGAGGGAAGAACCCTCCCAGAATGACTTGATTGTTGCCGCCGCCGAACGAAAGGTCCGGAATCTTGGCATCGCCAATAGCCTGGCGGACACCGGCGCTGTACCGAAAGCCCATCGGATTCCGGGCTTCGATGACTGTGTCGTTGAAGCCCACCGATTGGGTGCCGAATTTGTCCTTTGAGATGAACCGTTCGATCTCGGTGTCATTGATGAGGACCGGCTCAAAGGCTCCCAGGGCTTTGAGCATTCGGCCGCGTGCCATCACCTTCTCGGTCCCGGCGCCTTTGAGCAACGGGTGCGAGCGATCGATCCAGGCATGGATTTCATCCACACTCAAGGGAATTGCGGGGAGTCCCTTCGCCGCGTCTCCCTCGGCTGCGGCAGCGTTGAATGGAACTGATGCGATAGAGAGGACGAGCGTCCCGCACATGAGGCCCAATCGTAACAACATCATGACTACTCCTTTGGTCTCCTGGATGTAAGCTCGTTGTCGCCCGCCGTCTGGCGAGCATAGGGCATGAACGGATGTGTGCTGGAGAGGTGATTCAGCAAGAGCGCGATACGGTACTGATGGGGGCGGTTACTTCGCACCTCGTCCCGCTTTCGGTAAGAGCGTGTCGATGAGGCTTGGCGGACGCTCTTGGTAATCGGGCGGGAAGAGATTAAAGCGCCGCCAGAGTTCATACCAGAGCGGGACACGATTGAGGATGACCCAGCCCATGACTTTAGTGCCTTGCCGGACATGGCTTTGCTCCGGCCATGCCCGGTCTTCAGGGTCCGGTACTACCCAGAAACGGAAATTGCCCTTCCCATCGTCCACTTGGTCGATGACCTTGATTACGCCGGTATAGGTGCCTGCCATCACTTCAGGCCAGGCAGGAAGCGGAATAGCCGGAATGCCATAGAACAGAATTTTCACTTTCCGCCCGACGTTGAGGAGCGGAGCATCGATGCCGTCAGCGGTCATTTCGATGGCTTTGTCGAGGCTGTTGGGCGACAGCCGAACGATCTTGTCTCCCTGTCGAACGGTTTCTCCGGCCCCAGCTTCAGCCATCTTCACGACGGTGCCATCGATCGGCGCCAGAATTTTGCTGGCAATGCGACGTTGTGTGGCATTTGACATGCGGAGGGAGACTTCGGCCACTTGATCCGCGGCTTTGGCGGCCTCTCCCACGGAAGCATCCCGTGCGGCTTCGGCGTCCAACAACCGCTGCAATACCTCAGCGTTGATCTGCTCACGACCGAAGCCAAGGGCTTTCATGGACTGCTCGGCGGCTCGTAAATTGGCTTGCGCCCCTTCCAGGTCGGCTTTGCTGCCGATGGCCGATTGGATGGTCAACTCCAGTTCCCGCTGTGAGACGAGGCCTTGCTCGGCGAGCTGCTTGTGGCGGTCGACGTTCAGTTCGGCCGTGGACATCGTGATTTTGGCGGATTCAACTTTTTGATAGGCTTCGCGGACTTTGTTCTGGGCTTCGACGACGCGGGCCTGGGCCGAGGGCACAGCGGCTTTCACGAGGTTCTGCATTTCTTTGATGCGCTTATCGAGTTGCTCCGCTCGGGAGAGAGCGGCCTTCCGGGTTTCTTCAAGCGCTTTCTTGCGTTGATCGAGGAAGGACAACAGGTCCGGTGCCATGAAGTTCGGATCGTAGTCCTCCAACTCCACGATCAGGTCCCCTTGTTTCACGCGGACGCCTTCGAAGACATGCCATTTTTGGATCCGTCCCGTGATCTGGGCCTCGATATCTTGTGGCCGCTCATAGGGCGAATAGGCGGAGAGTTGACCCGTGACGGTAATCGTCTGTGTCCAAGGAACAAAGGCAATGATAAGGAGAAACAGGATGACGAGCTTAATAGCCAGCCGGGAAGAAAACTTCAACCGTTCCGGGATTTGAACCGCTTCCCACGACTGGAGCTTGCTGGATGTGGCAAGGTCATCGATCGAAATCTCGCTCAGGCCACTGTCCCTCGCGATGAGCGAGCGGACTTTGCTTTTCAGACCTGAACCAAGGCGAGCCACGACGGTGATCTCCTCAGAAAATGGCAGCATGGGAGCCGCACAATGCACATCATATGAGAAACATCTGGCCGAGGTCAATTTGAAGCGTAGAACAGGTATCCGTGAAGGTGCGTACGGTGAGTGGGTTCACCTTGACCCATACAGGCAGAATCGCTAAGGTGGCGCTCTGTTTTTCAAGCTGTGGGATGAAGGAAGGAGCGTGCTGGTATGGCTGCAACAGGACGATCATCTCGCCGGGTACGGAAGGCGCAAGGTCCGCTTATCGGGATTCTCGGAGGCAGCAAATCCGATTTTCCGATTCTGGAGAAAGCCGGTGCACTGCTCTCGGAATTTGAAATTCCCTATGAGCTCTTAGTGGTCTCGGCTCACCGGACCCCGGACCGGCTTTTCGAATATGCCGAGACCGCACCGGGGCGAGGAATCGAAGTCATCATTGCCGGCGCCGGGGGGGCGGCCCATCTTCCGGGCATGTTGGCGGCCAAGACCCATTTGCCGGTTATCGGCGTACCCATTCCCACAGAAAATCTTCGAGGGTTGGATTCGTTGCTGTCTATCGTTCAGATGCCCAAAGGCATTCCTGTGGCGACGGTTGCCATCGGAGGGGCGGACAATGCCGCCTTGCTGGCGGCCCAAATCCTGGCAGGCCGGTATCCCTTGATTGCCGATCGTGTGAAGACGTTCCGCAAGTCTCAGACTGAAATTGTCCTTAATTCTCCGGAGGCTCAGGGAACCAGTGTGGGTAGTCTCCAGGCGGATCGGATGAGCCAGCGGTCGTGACCATGCAGCCCCTCGGACCCGGTGCGACCCTCGGAGTATTGGGTGGCGGGCAGCTCGGCGCGATGTTCACGCGTGCGGCTCAGCAGCTTGGTTATCAGGTCGCCGTCTGGGATCCGGATCCCGATGCGCCGGCGCATCGGTTCGCGAGCCGGTCTTTCTCTACGGCCTTTACAGATCCTTCAGCCTACCGTGAGTTCAGCCAACTGGTTTCTGCCGTCACGTTCGAATGGGAAAACGTGCCGGCATTGCTCTGTGAACAATTGAGCCAGATCTGTCCTGTCCGTCCGTCCGCTGCCGTGCTTCGAGTCATTCAAGATCGGATCGATCAAAAACAATTTTTGCAGTCGCAGGGACTTCCTGTTCCATCGTTTTCGGTGGTGAGGAATCCCGCTGAACTGGCCGGGATCGTTCAAGTCTTTGGGTGTGCCGTGATCTGCAAAACAGCTACAGCGGGGTACGATGGGAAGGGCCAGTGGACGATCAGGCAGCCGGCTGACATTGCGGAGGTGGAGGGGGCACTTCGGGCAATGGTGCCGGCCGGTGCGCGATGGATCGTCGAGTCCATGGTGGACTATGTGCGGGAGCTATCGGTGCTGGTCGTTCGGAGCGCGAATGGGGAACACCGCCTGTATCCGGTCGTTGAAAACCGGCATGAGGCCGGGATTCTTCGGATGACGGTGGCTCCGGCTATGGTCTCTCCCGAGGTTGTCACGCAGGCGAAAGATTTGGCTCTTCATGCCGTGGAAGCGCTCGGTGGTATCGGGGTATTTTGCGTAGAACTGTTTCAGCTTCACGGGGATCGACTTCTGATCAACGAAATCGCCCCGCGTCCGCATAATTCCGGACACTACACGTTGGACGCCTGTACCGTGTCCCAATTCGAGCAGCAGGTGCGGGCATTGTGCGGACTGCCGCTGGGAGAAGTCCGACTGTTGTGTCCTGCCGCGATGGTGAATCTGATCGGCCATGACGTTGAGAAGATCACGAGCGCTAAGGGATGCAAAGACCTCCTGACGATTCCAGGTGCCGAACTTCATCTGTACGGGAAGCGCACGGTGAGACCAGGCCGCAAAATGGGGCATGTCACTTTCCTTGCAGAGTCGGGCGACGGGGCGACTGGCCGCGCCAACCAGTTTATGAAGTTACTTGCTGTGTAAGCAAGGGCGAGAGGAATCGGTACCGCCAGACCCGCTCGAGTTGCGACACGCCCACACGTTCATGGATGCCTCACCAATGGCGCACAATCGATAGACTCTCTTGTAAATTCCCTCGCATCCGTTCGATTTTGTATGTGCCGTAGGGTGCATTCCTCTGGCTGAGTCACAGGAAGGCCTCTGGATTACCATGCCAATCGACAGTTTCTGATCCCTGACCAGGGGTACAGAAGTTGCTGTCCTTACGCGTGGTCTCTCGGGAGGACTATCCTGTGAATACAACGGCGGCAACAGCGTCAACTCCAGCCAGCAGTCGATTGCACCAATTTCTCACGCATCCCCGTTCACGGCTGATTCTGCTGCAGTGTATGGTGAGCGTGATCCTGTCCTACGAGCTGCTCTTTGGAACGGAGTCAGTCATCAGCCGGCTAAGCAGTGAGGGGATGGTCGTCGGAATATGGGCATTCGTGGGAATGCTCGTCTTGTTGCCGAGTGCCTGGTTCGAGTTAGCCTGGGTCAATGGCGCGCTCGTGGCCGTTGATACGGTGCTGGTGACAGGGACGATCTATCTGTCAGGGAACGCGCGCCCGGATCTCTATACCGCATACTTTGTCCTGATGCTGGTAGCGGCCTCGGTGCGGCGCTTGAGCCATATGATGGGGCTATGCCTCCTCCTCTGTGCCGGGTACGCCGCATTGTTGTATGAGGGTATTGTCCACAGTGAAACCGTGGCGGTTGGCCATTTGCTTGGCGTGCCGGTGCTCCTGGTGATGGCGGTCTTCTATGGGTTGGCGTTGGAAGCCGTCACGGTTGTCCAAGAAGAGAAGTCGACGTTGCTGAAGGATGTCGAATCCTTAAAGCACACGGAAGAGCAATTGGCAGCCAGCAAGGTGCAATTGGAAGCCCGCATCGCCGGATTGAACAAGGACCTGACGCAGTCTCAGGACAAGCTGCAGCAGGGGCTGGCGGTGCGGCAAGGGTTAGAACGCCGATTGCGTGAGGCACAGAAGATGGAGGCCGTCGGGCGGATGGCGGCCGGGATTGCCAAGGAGTTCGGCGAGTTGTTTTCTGTGATTGGGAAGCAGACCGGTGTGCTGTTGGCCCAGTTGCCACCCAACGATCCTCTGCGAGCTGCGACTGACGAAATCTTCAAAACCGGTGAAAAGGCGGCCGCGTTAACGGCTCAATTGATCGCGCTCAATTTGGAAGATCGGCAAGTTCGGCAGGTGTTGTCGGTCAAGACGGTCTTGGCGGATCTTCGGAGCGCCATCAGCAGTCTGCTCCCAACGCAGATTGATCTGGCGATCCATCAAGACGAATCCCCGATCTATGCAGAGGTCGATCGCGAGGGGCTGGAAAAGGTGTTGTTCCAGCTGGTGGTCAATGCGCGGGATGCCATGCCGAGCGGTGGACGACTGGTGATTGAAGCGCGCTCGGGTGCAGGTCTGCCCGGCGTCGCTCATGCCAGCGGGGTCGGTAAGAAGCCCTCTCACGACGTACTGGTTCAGATCAGCGACACGGGGACGGGGATGAATCTGGACACGCAGGCGAGGATGTTCGAGCCGTTTTTCTCGACAAAAGAAACCAATGTGGGGCTCGGACTGACGGCGGTTTACGGGATCGTCAAGCAGAACGGGGGGATGGTTGAGGTGGACAGCCGGCCAGGGCAAGGGACGGTGGTTCGGGTCTGGCTGCCGGGTGCCCGAGTTGCCAATGCGCAGGAGGAGCCGATTCCCAAGTCGATGCTGGCCAAGGGGGATGAGACGATCCTCCTGGTTGAGGAAGATGAGATCAGTCGCAAACTGGTCGGCTCGATGCTGGCCCGATACAAATACCGCGTGCTGGAGGCCGCGTCTTCCGTTGAAGCATTGATGCTCACCCAGCGGTACCAAGGTATTGTGCATTTGACGGTGAGCCCCTTGGTCATGCCCGAGATCGGAGGTCGAGAATTGGCTCGCCGGCTGCTCAATCATCAACCCACGATGAAAGCACTGTTTGTGTCCAGTTATGACGATGAGACGATTGCGCATCATCGGATCAATCGACGATTTGTTCTTCAGCAGCCCTATCGACAAGTCGGATTGGTGGAGAAAGTCAGAGAAATGCTCGACGCAGCCTAGCATTCAGGGCCATCAATAACGCCCTGAGTGATCCGGCGCGAAGAAACGCACGTCCCGCTCTTTGAAGATCCCTACCAGGGCCATGCCTGCCGCGAATCCCCCAATGTGAGCGAAGAAGGCGATCCCTCCACTGTGGGATCCCATTGACAGTCCTCCGCTGTAAAGCTGCCCCAAGAACCACAATCCTAAGACGATGACGGCCGGTACAGAGGTGGTTCCAAAGAAGGGAGGTGGGATCAGCACCAGCACGCGGGCTCTGGGATAGAGCAGGAGATAGGCTCCCAAGATCGCGGAAATGGCGCCGCTGGCGCCGACCATGGGGATCTGAGAGGACGGGTCGGTGAATGCGTGGCTAAGGGCTGCCAGGACTCCGCAGAGCACATAGAAGATGGCAAATTTGAGATGACCCATCGCATCTTCGATATTATCGCCGAAGATCCAGAGATAGAGCATGTTACCGAGCAAATGCATCCAGCCGCCGTGGAGGAACATGCTCGTGATCAAGGTCAGTGTTGCGGGAATGGAGACGATGTCGTGTGGCAGTGCCGCATGACTAAAAATAACGGCAGGTATGGCGCCATACTGGAAGGCAAAGGCTTCGCCGGGTCTGTCAGGTAGTGTGAACTGATAGGCAAACACCACGGCGCAGACCGCAATGATGGCTATCGTCACGATCGGTAGGCGCTCGGTCGGATTGTCGTCGCGCAGGGGGAGCATAGGGCCCGCTAGGGCGTTCGGCGACGATCAATGATGGGACGGGGCAGATCCGGGTTTGAGGGGAGCGTTCCATCGGCATTCAGAGGCACAGAAAATCCGGCCGCGTGGGTATGGCCCCCGCCGCCAAAAGAAGCCGCAATGCTTCCCACATCGGTGCCGTCTTCACGGGATCGCATACTGAAGTAGCGACGGCTATCCCGGTCGTGCCAGATCAGGCAAAACGGATGATCCGGCGAGAGACGCTCTCCGATCTGACTCGTGAGGATGGCGCTCTGTACGGCCGGGATGACGGCGCCTTGGAACTCGACCATCACGGCCTGAGCGGCGAGCTTTCCTACGAGTTCCTGTTCGTATCGAAGGATCGCGCGACCCTCTTGTTCCAATTCTGGCTGGCTGAAACGATTCCATCGCTGAAAGTCGAATGGATAGGATGCAATGGCGGCGTTGATTTCTCGGCTGCCCGGCAACGCCCAATTCCAGAGATCCTTGTCTTGGATATATTGCAGCAGCCAAGGAGCCGAAGTGCCGTGCGCCCATTCCCATCCCAAGACCGCGCCTGACTTCTTCATGTCAAAGTAGGCGTAGGAAAGGCCGGCGAGGGATTGTTCGGCGGTGATGTGGTGATCCAGGATCAGCAGGTTCTTTGTTTCAGCGGCCATCGCTTCGAGAATCGGGCGTGAGTAGCTGAAGTCGACGATCACGACGTGCTGGTCTTTGATATCTGCGGGAGGAGGATTCCCGTGCTTGACGGGAATAAATCGCGCCGCGGGATATTGTTTCCAAATGGCCCAGGCTGCGCCAAATCCATCCGCACAGTCTGCATGATAGAGGACGGTGCTCGGGGGAGTACTGAACTGGCGGCTGCGTGGCGAATCACTCATAGTGGTTTGCCACAATACCATGCGTACGGGGGTGGACTAAAGGGGCGGTTGAAACGCCTGTTGTGCTCGTCAAAGACTATTCACATAGTCGATGAGTTGCCGAAGTCGCCCGGCGCTCCGACGGTTGAAGGGGAAGACCAGCCGAGGGAGCTTCGCAAGAGCGGGTTCGTCGAGTTCCTCTTCAAGAGCCGCCCGCAGTTCAAACTGCCCTTCGGAAAGTAGATCGTTGAACTGCGTCTGGATCTGTTCGAGATGTTTTTCAGAAATGGGGGAGTTTAGCCGCATTGCCATCAGTCGCCCGACGAATCGGATGGAATGGTACCGGCGATAGAACTTCGCGATTTCTTCTACGGCGGCTTCCGCGGAGTTCACAATCTTAAACAGGCTAAGGTCTTCCTCATTGATCAGCCGTCGTTTCAGGAGTTGTTTTACGATGAACGCGGACCAGTCGTCCCAATAATCGCAGCCGGGTGCCTGGAGGCAGACGATTGGCTGCGGGTCGCTCTTGCCGGTTTGCGCCAGCGTCATGATTTCAAAGCCTTCGTCGTGGGTGCCGAAGCCTCCCGGGAACAGGACGATGGCACTCGCCTCCTTTTGGAACATCAGTTTGCGGGTGAAAAAATACTTGAACGTAATGAGCTTGGGATCATTGGCGATGGTCGAATTCGCGCCTTGCTCGAAGGGGAGCATGATGTTGACCCCGAAACTGTTTTCACGCCCAGCACCTTCCTGCGAGGCACGCATGATCCCGTCTGCGCCGCCCGTAATGACCATGTAGCCGGCTTTCACCACTTGTTCTGCAAACTGGTGGGCCAACTGATAGTTGGGGTCATCGGAGGGCGTGCGCGCGGAGCCAAAGATGCTGACCTTTCGCCGATCGCGGTAGCCGTTGAACACGGCAAAAGCATGGCGCAGTTCCTTGACCGCGCGATTAATGATCTTCAGATCTAAGAGGTCCAGATGCGAGTCATGCAGCTTTAAAAAGCCGGTCAGGAGCTCCTTCATCAGTGCTGCCTGAAGATCGTCTTCAGGGCTATCCAGGAGCGCGCGGATTTGGGTCAGAATCTCATCGTTGGAAAGTATCGTGCGTGGGCGGTTTTGCGTGGATTTCATAGGGGAGTCCATAGATGACCTGTGAGGGTGAGCAAGAATGATTCAGAAAAATTTTACCAGCCGCGGTTCTCGCGGTCAAAGAAGATCGCAACTTGTGTTACGTCTTACGATAGATCGGTTGATTTAGGTGAATTCTGAAGAACCCAAGCTTTGATGCGGGACTGATCGGCCGGAGAGAGTCCAGTGAATTGGACATCGACCCCTGGGCTTCCCACTGTTCCGGTTCTTCCGGACTCGTAAACCGGGTCATAGTCCTCAAGGATGGTTCCGGTCACGGTCAGGGGAGCAGTCAGATCAGGAAGGGCGAACCTGAGGAACACGCGTGTGCCGGGTAATAAGAGAGTTGCGGTCTGGACCATGGCGCCGACATGACTGAGCTGGACGATAATGGCCTGATGTTGGGCGCCTGGTGAGTTGGAATCTATGACGCCAATCGTCGCGGGGACGCGAGTATGACAGCGCTTGGGGGATAAGACGAGATCCCGTGCGGTCAAGACTCCGACTGGTTGTTCCTGTTTAGTGACGATGAGAATGGGGGCACCCGAAGACATCATGAGTGTCGTGGCCTCATCCGCCGCGCGGTCGTATTCAATAAAATGCACCGGGTGAGACATGATCGCTCGAACTTCGATATCGTCCGGGGCGAGGCCCAGAGCGACCACTTTTTTTACAATGTCTGAAGGCGTCATCAAGCCGAAGTGCAGATCCGTGTCTTTCACCAGCAGGCAGGGCATCTGTTCACGTTCTAAAAGAGTGGCCGCTTCAGTCACGGAAATGTCACCGGGAATTTGAACGACACCTGGAGTCATCATGTGTGCGACCACTGTTAGTTTGGGGTTCGGTGTTTTCTGTTGTTGATTGTTTGGGCTTACCATCGCATCGCCAGGGTGTTCAGGGTGACCGGCGCATGTCCTGGCTGCAGCGGTGTATGGGAAGTATAGCAGACGGATCCGAGTTCCCCCGTCTCCGCCAACGCCTTGTCATACAACAGTTTATCGGCATACACTGAACGACACTGGTGCGGGGAATGTTGCTGGGGTGAAAGGGCGGACGGATGACCCTGTCGCGTGATGTGTGTCATGATTTTCAAGACCGAGTGGCCCGGATCCCGATTCATGGGTTAGGGCTGTCGGTGGATGTCTATTCGCCAGACCTTCTTAGCTTGCTCGCCGACCTGACGCGTCGTCAAGTCCTTCCGATGTACTTGGAGGTATTTCATGCGACCTCCAGTGCGCTGGCCGTTGTTCGTGATCAGACCGATGTGCCGCTTCCCTACCATGGAGAAGGCCTCTGGGTGACGCAACCGGGAGCTGAGTCTGATCCGTTGTTTCAAGGCGAAGCGCGGGTGCTCGCGTCCCATCTCGCTCTGCTTCGGAGCGCCTGGTCGAATCATGAATGTGCGACGAAGCATATTGCCGGCTACTCGTTCGGAACCTATCTCCCTCCACTCTATACTGTGTCGAGTGCCGACGTAGTGGCCAAGAACATCAACATGGTCCAAGCGATTTTTGATCAACGAGCCGCGTTGCCGGACGGCGGCTCTCCGCTCTTTCTGCTGGAGATGCCTCCGCTGACGTTCTTTGTCGCCGGGACGCTTTCGATTCCGGCCTACTTTCGCCGCGTTACCGACCAAGCCGCCTGCGGGCTCGTGCTGGATATCGGACATCTATGGACCGTCTATCGTTACTCTGGAGCCTGGCGGGCTCAGTCTCTCGCGCAATTCGTGGACGAATTCCTGCGCGAGTTTCCGGTCGAGCGGGTCGTGGAGATCCATGTCGCAGGGCTCGCCGTGCATGAATCTCTGGTCAGCGAGGCGGATGTTATGAATAGTGAGGCTCCGAATCTCCTTCCGCGATGGACGGATGCCCATGCTGTGCCGATTCCCCCGGTGCTGTTCGAGATGTTGGATCAGATTCTTCGGTGCGGTCGATTGGAACATTTGCGAGGGATGGCGCTTGAAGTTGATACGAAGACCAGCGATCTTATCGCCGACGAGCTGGCATGGTTTTTAGAGCGATATAGGAAGGTATTTCATCAAGCTATCCCGCGAGGCTTAGTCGCAGGTGCGCCTTCTCCTTCGCCAGTTCCAGCACAATTCATTACAGAACCCGACTCAGTCTCGAAGAGCGAGGCTCTGGCCGAGGCCTATGACCAGTATGCGCAGGTGGTGTCGAGTCGCGCAGAGCCGGTTGGGCCGAACTGGAAGGCGCCAATGGCCTGTGCAGAGGAGCTCGACTGGTATCGAGCAAAATATCTGCCCTACGAAATTCTTCACTGGGGCGGCGATATCGAAGCCATGTTTCCAGAGACTTGTCAGGAATTGGCCGGAAAGCAGATCGCCCTTGACGGCTTTGTGTCCTATTGGTTTCGCCTTCCGCATCCGGTGACGCGATCCTATGATTTCTTCGACGTAAAGATTGATCGGTTTGTGGAATTTGTGAGTGAACAAGCTTCGGATCTGAAGGCGCTGGTACAACGGGAAGCCACTGAACTGCGGCTGGCCTATCAGGCTGCCAGCGAAGGGCCACGGCAGTCGACAGGTACACCCCTATGAGCTTCTGGTCGACATTGCCCCGTCCGATTATGGGTCTTTCTCCTATGGATGGAGTCACGGATGCGACCTTCCGTCGAGTCATTGCTCAGCATGGCCGGCCCGATGTGACCTTTACCGAGTTCACGCACGTTCATGATGTCTGTCGGGGGCCGGAGTTTCTGCTAAACACGTTAGCCTACAGTGAGTTGGAACGGCCGGTCGTCGCACAGTTGTATGGCAAGGATCCGGCGTTGTTCTACCGGGCCACGCACGCAGCCTGTGAATTAGGATTCGATGGGATCGACATTAATATGGGCTGCCCGTCGAAGAACGTGGCGTCATCCGGGTCGGGCGCCGGCCTGATCAGGACGCCGGATGTTGCCCATGCGATCATGCAAGCCACCAGTCGTGCGATTCACGATTGGGCGAACGGACAGACGTTGGAGCAGGTCGGGTTTAAACCAGCCAGGATTGCGGCGATTCAGGCGATGAATGCCGGACGCCAGGGTGCAGCCCCGGTTCAGCGGCGCGTGTTGCCTCTGTCAGTAAAGACGCGGCTGGGTTACGACTCCGTGATTGTGGAAGACTGGGTTTCGCATCTGATTCAAGAAAAACCCGTCGCGATCACGCTGCACGGGCGCACTCTCCGGCAAATGTATCGTGGCGAGGCGGATTGGTCGGCGATCGCCAGGGCGGCCCAGCTCGTGAAAGGGACCGGAATTCTGTTATTGGGGAACGGCGATGTCCAAAACCTCAATGAGGTGGTGAGTCGCGTGCGATCCACGCAAGTGGATGGGGTGCTTGTCGGGCGGGCTGTGCTGGGGGCGCCGTGGTTTTTTCGCGCCAAAGAGTACGCCCGTGCGTTGACAAAGGCGGATGCGTCAGACGCGTCCATTCATGACCAGCCGATAGCGCTTGATGCGCGCTTCGCCCTGATGCTCGACCATGCGCGGCAGTTCCAGGCGATCTGCGGCCCGGGGCAATTTCATCGCATGCGGAAGCACCTGGGCTGGTATTGCAAAGGCTTTCCGCATGCCGCGGCGTTGCGGGGACAGATGTTTCGCGTGTCTTCTGCGGAGGATGTGGAGGCCATGATCGCCCGCTATCACGCGAATCAGATCGTCGACGGTCCGGCCACGGGTCCGGGGTCCGGCGATGACTTGTCGGATGAGGCCGCGACGCTCGTGTCACGATGCAGTTGATTCTCGCCTCCACCTCGCCTCGCCGCCGCGAAATCCTCGCGCTGCTCGGTATTCCATTCGAGGTCATTGCCCCGGATTTTGAAGAAGTGCCTCAGCCAGGATGGAGCCCACGGCAACAGGTGGAACACTTTGCGCGTGAGAAGGCGCGGTCGATTGCGATTGCGCGCCCGGCCTCTCTGGTGCTCGGCAGCGATACCGTGATTGAACTCGACGGGCAGATGTTGGGCAAGCCGGCGGATCTGGCCGATGCGCGCGCGATGCTGACGAGATTGGCAGGGCGGCCGCATGAGGTACATACGGCCGTGGCCCTCTGTCGGCAGATCCCTCGGTATGAAGCGGTTGCGATCGAGACTGCCACGGTGCAGATGAAAGCCTATGATGAAGCCGCCATCGAGCGATACCTGGCGACTCAAGAGCCGATGGGGAAAGCCGGCGCCTATTCCATTCAGGGCGTGGGCGGTGAGCTCATCGAGGCGATCTGTGGCGATTTTCTTGGCATCGTCGGGTTGCCCTTGCGGACCGTGGCGACCTTGCTGGCCGGCGCGGGCCTGCCTGCTCCGGTTGATGCCGATGCGCTCTATCGGGCTAAACCCTATCCGAACTGGACGCGGTTTACGCACGATTGAAATGACCTGGCGCTTCCCCTACAATGCGCCAGTCTTTTCTTGGCTTTATCTTCAGGGAGGCGGTTATGCAGAGCAGAGCCCATCGGCGTCAAGGAATGGTGGCGGTGTCGAGTCTCTTGGGAATTCTGGCGCTCGTAGGACCACCGGCGGCGGCGGCCATTGACGTAAAGCTGTCCGTGGACGATGCACAGAAGGCTTTGGAGGCCGGCCGTATTCCGATGGACAAGGCCAATTCTCCTGAAGACGTCAAGAAGGTCCTGCAGCAAGCGTCCTTGGCCACCCGGGTCGGGTCGGATCCTGAGAAAGACCCCTGCGGTGCCAGCGCCATCCTTCGTACCAAGCGATTCCGGCTCGAAGCCTTCGGGCGACAGGAAGCGGCGGAATCCAAGAAGCAGAAGAAAGAGATTCGCATGCCGGACGAGTTCATCAAGAAGGTCGTCGACATGCCGAACATGGAAGTGGAAGTGCAGCTCTGCGGGGACGACGAATACTTTGCCGAAGGAGCGCAGATTGCCTTTCAACAAGGGAATAAGAATATCAAGGCCATCGATGTGAGCCCAGCCGAAAAGGGACGCAAGAACGACGGCCAGGGTCCCGCGTTCCGATCGCGATTTACCGCACGCTTCGCCTACGACAGCTTCGATCCGAACGCCAAGACAAAAGTCATCGTGTTTTTCCCGGACGGAAAGACCAGCGAATTTGACGCCGATTTCTCCAAAGTCCGATAAGGCCCTGTCTAGCAGAGATTGACTATCACTTCACGCGTGGTGGTTCCCTTTCTCGCTTGGCACGTTGTTGGGCATAGGATTCTTCCAGCGACCTGTGTTTGCTCGCCTGTGTCTCCCCTTCTCCCTTTGACCTTCTTATATGTAGTCGCGGACAATCTCGGACATTCAGAGCGAACGAAGCCGCTATCGGTCTGATGCCAGTCAGTGTGATACACCTGGGTTCAGTCGAGAAAATGGAGTGATGTCTAGGATCATTGCACACATCGACATGGATGCTTTCTACGCGGCCATTGAGGAGCGGGATACGCCGGCGTTTCGAGGGCTTCCTCTGGCGGTGGGGGCCGATCCGGCGCAGGGACAGGGGCGCGGGGTCGTGTCGACCGCGAATTACAAAGCGCGGGAGTACGGGATTTATTCAGCCACGCCGATCTCCAAAGCGTGGCGCCTTTCTGAGGACGCGCGTCGACGAGGGTTGCCCCCGGTCACCTTTGTTTCCGTCGATATGCGCAAGTATGCGCGGGTCTCCGACGCGGTGATGGCCATCGCTCGTCGTGCGATTCCCGTGCTTGAGCAGGCGAGCATCGATGAAGCCTACGGAGATCTCTCCAGCACCGGTTCTTTCGAGGCGGCGGCTGAGTTATGCCGGTCGATCAAGGGGACGATTTTCGCCGAAGAGCGACTGACGGCATCGGTCGGGATCGGGCCCAATAAAATGATCGCGAAGATCGCCTCAGGCGTTCAGAAGCCGGATGGATTTACAGTCGTCACCGAGGCGGAGGCGGAAGCCTTTCTTGCGCCGATGTCGGTTCGTGCGATTCCGGGCATCGGGCCGAAGACCGAATCGATCCTTGCCGCGCAGCATATTCGTCTGGTCGCAGAGCTGAAACGGCTCAGCCGGACGGACATGGAAGCGCGGTTCGGTAAGCGTGGGCTGGAATGGTATGCCAACGTTCGCGCACTGGACGACGCGCCGGTGGAGGAGCATGGCGAGCCGAAATCGATCAGTGAACAAGAGACCTTTGCTGAAGATACGCTGGACTCACAAATTCTCGTGGAGCGGCTGTCGCAGATCGGGGACGGCGTGTTCGCGCGACTGGTACAGGAAGGGTTTGACGCGTGTCGGACGGTCGCCATCACCGTGCGGTTTGCAGATTTCACCACGGTGACCAGGTCCCATACCTTTGCCGATCCTGTGCGGGATGGGCCGGCTGTGCGTCGCGAACTGCTGAAGTTGCTGCTCCCGTTTCTCGATCGGCGGGAGAACCCGCGACGGCAGCGTATCCGGCTCTTAGGCGTACGAATAGAAAAGCTGCAGGGAGTGAGTGACGGAGACAAGTCGTGACGGGATGACGAGCCGACGTTCGTGATTACGCGGGCTGTTCGCTGAATCTGATGGTGTAGAGATAGTGGTAGAGACCTTTGCGCTCCAGGAGCTGTGCGTGGGTCCCTTGTTCCACGACTCGTCCCTTGTCCAGGACGAGAATGCGGTCTGCGCGTTGAATGGTGGAGAGTCGATGGGCGACGACAAACGTCGTTCGTCCTTCCATCAATCGTTCCAGCGCTTCCTGGACCAGCCGTTCCGACTCGGTGTCGAGCGAGGAGGTTGCTTCATCGAGCAGCAGGACGCGGGGGTTTTTGAGGATCGCCCGGGCGATGGCAATACGCTGTCGCTGGCCGCCTGACAGGTTGATCCCCTTCTCTCCTACGACCGTCAAATATCGGTCGGGAAAGGCTGAAATAAATTCGTGCGCGTGCGCCGCCTTGCTCGCTTCCTGCACCGCCGCCTCGCTCGCCTCGGGATTCCCATAGCGGATGTTGTCGAGAATGGTTCCGCCGAACAGAATGGTTTCTTGCGGGACAAGCGCGACCTGCCGGTACCAACTATCCACCGTAACCTGTCTCAGATCGTGTCCATCTACGGTGATGCGACCCTCGATAGGGTCGTAGAAACGATGGAGTAGATTGATGACGGTGGTTTTGCCGGCTCCCGTTGGTCCTACAAAGGCGACGAGTTCGCCCGGTTGAGCTTCGAATGACAGGTTCGAAAGTACCGGGGTGCGGGGGTCATAACTGAAGCTGACCTGCTCGGCCCGCACGTGGCCTTTCACGGCGGAGAGGACGTGCGCATTGGGGACGTCTCGAATATCCGCTTCGGCGTCGAGGATTTCGAACACGCGCTGGGTGGCGCCCTGGGCCTCTTTAATTTGAGCGAAGACGCGGGCGGCCGAACTGAATGGCCCGATCAGAATGCCCGCGAACAGGACGAAGGCGAAAAGGTCACCCGGTGTGACGGTGCCTTCAATCACTTGAGTCCCGCCGTACCACAGGACGGCCGCGGCGGCTGAAAATGTCAGCAGGCTGATGACGGGGACGAACAGGGCCATGATGCCGGCTCGTCTGAGCGAGAGCGATAAGCCATGCTGGACTGCGGTCAAGAAACGGCCTTCTTCCCGCTTCGTTTGTACGAACGACTTCACAATGCGTATGCCGGAAATGACTTCTTCAAGAAGGGTGCTGAGCGCTGCGGTCTGATCCTGGATTGAAGTTGAAAGAGATTTCAGCTTGCGGCCGAAAAACTTGGCGACGAGCACCAATAGCGGGAGTAGTAGCAGGATAAGCAGGCACAGCCGCCAATTCATGGCCAACAAGAATCCGATGCCGCCGATGAAGGTGACCAGCTGCTTGGCGGTGTCGATCGGTGTCTCGGTGACGATGGACTGAATGACGGTGACATCGTTCATCAGGCGGGACAGCAGTTCCCCTGTTCGTCTCCGGGCGAAAAAACTGACCGCGAGATTTTGCAGATGGGCAAAGAGATGGGTGCGGAAATCAGCGACGACTCGCTGGGAAATCCAGGTGGTCAGATAGCTATGCCCCATCGAACAAAGGCCTTGCAGGAGGACCAGGCCGATGAACAGCCCGATCAATTCCGTCATGCGGTCACGGTCATGCTGGACGGTAATGACGTCCCAGAGCGTGCCGGCCAGGCGCAGCAAGGCGAGGTTGATCGCGGCAACTCCCATCACGAGGAGTCCCGCCACGATCATGCGCGGCAGGTAGGGGCGTACAATTGGGAGGAATCGTCTAAATGGCGACATGTGTCCGGGAGTTTCGGTGTAAAGGCATCATCCCATCACCCCGTGTTATTCCCCTATGGGAATCCGGGTCGACGGGATGCAACCGAGAATGGCTGAAAGACAAGGTGCTAGAGCTGTGCGATGGACTCGATCAGGTTCTTATTGAGGGCTACGTAGTCAGAACGATCCGTATCGTTGATGACCACGTCCGTCAGGCTGATAAAGAGGCGCACTTCCTCGTTGATCGCATCCGAGACGCGATGGCGCATTGGCGGAACGAGAAAGTCCCCCACGTAGGTGCAATTCACCGTACGGACGCGGATGCGAACCTTCTTGCCTTCCGGCACAATGTCCTCCTCCCGGTGAACGGGGTGAGCTAGCTCTTACGACGTAAGAATTTTTGGCGTCTGCGCAACTTCTTGTACTTGTGTTTGCGCATTTTTTTCCGCCGCTTTTTTAACACGCTCGACATGCAATGAATCTCCAAAGACGGGCGAGTCTAGAGACTTTTTGGTCAAAAAGCAAGCCAGTCGGTGACTGGCCGTGAATGATTGTCGTGATCAGGTTTCCCGTCGTGTAATAGCGGCGCGCGTCTTGACCGATCTCCGGGACGTTCCTATACTGCAACTCTATGAATACGAATCATCTGACATCTCAGTTTCGCCTGCGCGTGCTCCGTTGGTGCGGCGTGGCGGCATTCCTTACAGCCGTGGCCTGCTCATCGAAGACGGTCCAGTATCCCGAGGATCATGAGCGCTTTACCCATATCGATCGAGCAGTGGAAGCGCTGCGGGAGGCATATCAGCATCGAGACCGGTCTGCTTTTCAGGATGTGATGTTGCCTGCGGAGTCGTTGGAGCAAATCCAAGCAGAGGCCGCGCAGGACTTCGAATTGTTTCAATCAATTCAGCTGGACTTTAAAACCGAGCGCATCATGATCGACGGAGAAAATATTGACGTGTATGTGCATTGGCAGGGGGTGTGGAAGAAAAATCCCGACGACGCCGGTATCCGTCAGCGTGGACATGCCCGCCTGCAGTGGGTGGGCAAACAATCGATTCTTCTTCGTGGCGTGCAAGGTGATTTGCCGTTTGGGATGAAAGTGCGCCAGGCTTTATCCGACCTTCCCGCAGTGCCGAAGAAGCCGCTGCCCCAATGAAACAGTCAGCAGCTCAGTCGCGGAAAGCTTCCTCTATCCCTCAAGCCGACTTTCTAGTCATTGGGAGTGGCGTGGCCGGGTTGCGCGCGGCGCTGGAGTTGAGCCGCGAAGGCCGTGTCATCATGCTGACGAAGGGGCATCCACTGCAGAGTAATTCGATCTATGCCCAAGGGGGAGTCGCCGTCGCGTTGAGCGAGGAAGACGATGTGGCCATCCACCTGACTGATACATTGAAAGCGGGGCATGGACTGTGCCGTCCAGAGGCGGTTCGGGTGCTGGTGGAGGAGGGGCCGGCGCGGATTCAGGAATTGATCCGGTGGGGCGCCAAATTCGACAAGACGGATGGAAAGTTTGCCTTTGCTCGAGAAGCGGCGCATAGCCGAAGCCGCATTTTGCGCGCACGCGGAGATGCCACGGGCAACGAAATGGTGCGCGCACTGATGGCGCAGGTCGCACGGCAGAAGCGCATTCAACGGCTCGACTATCACTTTACAGTTGATCTGGTGGTGGAGGAGGGGCGTTGCTGCGGGGCGGTCGTGCTCGATGAATCGTCGTCGAAGCAATTCATTATTCCTGCGAAAGCCGTCGTGTTATCCACGGGCGGCGCCGGACAGATTTACGCCCGGACGACGAACCCTCCCAACGCTACCGGCGATGGCATGGCGATGGCGTTTCGGGCAGGAGCCATGCTGCAGGATATGGAATTCGTCCAGTTTCATCCTACCTCGCTCTATCTCCCTTCCAGTCCGCCGTTCCTCCTGTCCGAAGCCATGCGCGGAGAAGGCGGGCAGCTGCGTAATAATAAGGGCGAGTTGTTTATGCAGCGATACCACCCGCTCGGGGCTCTTGCTCCGCGGGATATCGTATCGCGGGCAATCTGGGCCGAGATGGCGGCGACGCGCGCCCGGCATGTGTATCTCGACGTCACACATCTGGGAGCCGAGTTCATCAAGCGCCGATTCCCGACGATCTATGCGACCTGTTTGCGGTCAGATATTGATATCACGGAAGAGTGGATTCCTGTTTCGCCCAGCGCTCACTACATGATGGGCGGGGTGTGGACTGACGTGAATGGGGCCACTACGCTGCCGGGATTGTTCGCGGCCGGTGAAGTGGCCTGTAGTGGTGTGCATGGCGCCAATCGCCTGGCGAGCAATTCGCTGTTGGAAGGGTTGGTCTTTGGTATGCGGGCCGGCGTCGCTGCGATCACGTATGCTCAGGGGCATGAGATCCCTGAGCTGTCTTCCCATGCAGCGGCCCCTCAGGCTGCGGGAGAGGCGACGCTCGAAGATGTGGAGAAGCTACGGAGTTCGCTTCGCCGGACGATGTGGGGACAGGTCGGGGTTATCCGGTCGCGGGAGTCGCTCATTCGCGCCACGGCTCAATTATCCCGCTGGACACAGCTCGTCGCCAAGTTTTCTACGACCAGGGCTGAGCTGGAAGTGAAGAACATGGTGCAGGTCGCGCACTGTGTCGCGGAAGCTGCATTGTGGCGGGAGAACAGCGTCGGGGCACATTTTCGCTCGGATTGTCCCGAGGCGAAACGGCCGGGCTGGAAGCAGCACAGCCAGTTGCGGATCGCCAGTGATCCTACTGAACCGAGGCCGGCAAAGAAGCGGGGAGTGGTTGTGGCGCTGCAGATTCCGCAGCAGCGATCACGTGCCCGGTCATCGCGCCGTCCTTAATCAGAAACGTCCGGTAATAGCGAATGACTTTGCGGACGTATTGGCGGGTTTCGTCGATCGGTGGGAGTCCACGATAGCGATCCACGGTATGTTCCCCGGCATTGTAGGCTGCAAGAGCCAAGGGAAGGTTCCCCCGGAATCGATCCAGCAGTTGGCGCAGATATTTCGTCCCTCCCCCAATATTATCTTCAGGATCATAGAGGTCCCGCACTTCGAGGCGGACGGCTGTTTGTGGCATCAGTTGCATCAGGCCAATGGCACCGGCTCGTGACACCGCCATGGGGTCGAACCCTGATTCCGCTTTAATGACCGCCCGGATGAGGGCGGGGTGTAATTGGTGCTGTCGGGAATACCGGCTGATCATCGGTTCGAGCTCTCGCTCCGACAGGACGGGATGGAGCCTGTTTGGCTGCGAGGTGATTCGTCGGTAGCGTAGGTCGGTCGGCACGTTGGTCAGCGAGATGGTCCCGTTGGCATCGATGTATTGGTAGATCTCGGCCTGTGCTGCCGGAAGCCCTGAAAGTAGCCAGTGAACTCCCACGAGAGCCGTTCCGAGAAGTAGTTGAAAGGTTTTCAATTGGTCGTTCCTTCGCACTCTTGTTGTGTTTGGCATGGTCAAACGATAGCAGCCTGCACCTGGGTGTCAAGGATCTGCACGTCTTGTGCCCCTCTTTTGTCATGAGGGTATTGCAATAAAAGCAATGGTTTGATCGGAAGCGGCTAGTCGAGCGGTTCTAAATAGCGACTTCGATTATCGATAAAATGACGGTGCAATTGACGGGTTATGGGGCCTGGGGTGCCCTGTCCAATAGGTTGCTGGTTGACCGAGACGACCGGCATCACTTCCATACTGGTGTTGCTCAGGAAACATTCGTCGGCATGCAGCAGCTCTTCCGGAGTGAATCGTCCTTCGTGCACGGGAATCTTCAGCTCTTCCGCCATCTGCAACAGAATCGATCTCGTAATGCCATCCAAAAGACCGCATTCGACGGATGGAGTGTACAGCTGGCCTTGCGTTGCAAAGAATAGATTACTCACGGTGCATTCGGTGAGATGGCCTTCCCAATTCAGAAAGAGTGCATCGAAGACCTGTGCCGCTATCGCTTCGCGTTTCGCCAGAATGTTGTTCAAAAAGTTTGTGGCCTTGATTTGCGGAGAGAGTGCGCTTGGCAGGTTGCGTCTCGTCTGGGCCACGACAAGCGATACGCCACGCTGGTAGAGCTCGGCAGCGGGCGGGTGGAGCGGCTTGGCCATGATGACGACGGTGGGCGTCGGGCAGAGGGCCGGATCGAGGCCGATCTCTCCCGCGCCGCGGGACACGGTAATTCTGAGATAGGCGTCGGCCTGCTCAGTTCCCAGTTGGTTGAGGTTCATCGCTTCGCGCAAGAGGTGCGGCCACTCGCTCAACGGGATGGGGATTGTCAGGCCGATGGCGTCGGCCGAACGCTGTAAGCGCGACAGGTGGTGATCTCGCATGAAAATCCGGCTCCCGTAAGAGCGGATCGTTTCATAGACGCCGTCCCCATAGAGAAAGCCATGATCGAAGACGGAGATTGTCGCATCCTGTTCCGGGACGAATCGATCGTTGAGAAATATCCACATAGTGCATGCTACGACAAGGCACTCAGAAAAGCCTGTGCCTTGTGCATCGTCTCCTCATATTCTTTGGCGGGATCCGAGTCCGCCACAATCCCAGCCCCGACTTGGAGGGAGCCCTGTCCTTCAAGGAGTACCAATGTGCGAATGATAATGTTGAAGTCGAGATCCCCGCTCCAGCTTAGATAGCCCATCGACCCGGTATAGGGGCCTCTCCGCACCGGTTCCAGCTCGTCGATGATTTCCATGCAGCGAATCTTGGGCACGCCGGTAATGGTGCCGCCCGGGAAGACGGCTCTCAATAGATCGAAGCCTGTTATCTCGGCTCGCAGGTGCCCAGAGATATGCGACACCAGATGGCTGACATGGGAATATTGCTCGATGGACATGAATTCGTCGACGTGGACGGAGCCGAACTCACACACGCGCCCCAGGTCGTTTCGTTCCAGATCGACGAGCATCAAATGTTCGGCGCGCTCCTTCTCGTTGCCCAGGAGTTCTTTCTGCAGGCGACGATCGTCGGAGTCGTCCAGGCCTCGCCGCCGGGTGCCGGCGATTGGTCGAGTATCGGCTGAACGGCCCTCTAGCCGAACTAACCGTTCCGGTGATGTGCTGATTATGCTGGTGGCCCCGGTGCGCAACAGGCCGGAGAACGGGGACGGGTTCATGCGGCGCAAGCGTGCATAGGTTTGGAGCTCTGTCGCGAGTCCTGCCTGCTTCGTGAAACTGTCGCTTGTGACCGAAAAGCGATGGGAGAGATTGGCCTGATACAAATCACCGGCGGCGATATATTCCTGGCAGCGCCGGACCCGGTTCATATAGGAGTCCCGGGATTGCTGTGGGTGAAATCTGACAGGCGCTAAGGAATCCGCCGGCTGTAGGTGGGGCTGAGGCGTGGATATGTGCGCTTCCAGCGCGGCGAGTCTATCGCAACCCTCCCGGTAGAGCTGCTCTCGGGTCTCTCCGAGGAATCGTTCAAGTGGGGGGCAGAACATGAAATGCCATTCGCCCGAGGTATGATCAAACGCCGCGACAAGATCATAAAAGGCGAACTCCAGATCTGGAAAATGCCGATCGTCGTCGGCATGATTCGGCAATGACTCGAATTGCCGCACCAGATCGTAGCTCAAATAACCCACGGCTCCGCCGAAAAACGGCGGGGTTCCATGGGGGCGGGGGATGACTGATTGTTGCATCAGGCGCGTAAGAGTTCCGAACGGGTTCTGGCCAGTTTGTGTCTGCCCATCGGCTGAACGGATTGTCCAGTTCTGTCGCTTGCCAGAAAAGATTTGGTAGGGATCGGTTGCGAAGAAGGAGTAGCGTCCGCTGGTTGACGGACTTTTGCCGCTTTCAAAGAGAAACGAGGCATGTTGGCTTGAGGCAACGCGGGCATACAGCTCGAACGGGCTGGGGGCCAAGCCTCGTCGGCTTAGGCTCAAGGGCTGCGGAGCCCCATGGAGAAAGGCTGTGGGGGATGGTCGTGCCGTTGTCATGAATTCAGAAAGTCCGACCGGTTTCAGTGGAGCCATACTATACCGTAGCGCTTCGGGGAGAGACAGAGCCTCTAACGGCTTGACATTTCAATGAGGATTCTGCTTGAATTGCGCGCTTGCAATCGGTTGAGCGCCTCATACAGATTCTTGTCTGAGCACTGACCGGTGAGTAACAGAATGCCCCCTTCTCAAGATCCGTTGTATGCGGGGCTCGGCCAGGCGGTTCGGATTGGAACCGACCTGCTAGCTTCGTTGATCGTCGGAGGCGGGTTGGGCTGGGTGTTAGATACCTACCTCCTCGATTCGACTCCCTGGGGAATGGTAGTGGGGTTAGTGCTCGGAGTGATCGCCGGCATACGGAACGCATACCGGTCGGCCATGCGGTGGCCCGGTTCACCGCCTGATACAGAAAGCAAAGGGTAGCCGTGGAAGAAAGTCCGCTTCATCCGTTTGAATTGCATAACTACATTCCTCTCTCTGTTGGTGGCATCGATATCTCCATCAACAAAGCGGTTATCATCATGTGGGTGGTGGTGGCACTGGTCGCGTTCTTGATGCTCAAGGCGGGGTCGCCGCGTCAGCTGGTGCCGGGCAAATTACAGAGCCTGGCGGAGATGCTGGTGGATTTCATCCGGGGCATCATCCTCGATACGATGGGAAAAGACGGGATGCGGTTCTTCCCGCTCATCGCCACGTTGTTCCTCTTTATCCTGTTCTGCAATTTGATCGGCCTGATTCCCGGTTCCTATACCGTCACAAGCCAGATCGTCGTGACTGCGGTGTTTGCCTGTGTGGTCTACGGGCTCAGCCTCGTCATGGGATTCCTGCTGCACGGGGCCAAGTTCTTGGGGATTCTCGTGCCGCCGGGCACGCCGGGATGGCTCTTGCCCTTGATGATTCCTATCGAATTGATCAGCCAATTAGCCCGACCGATTTCGTTGGCCGTCAGATTGTTTGCCAACATGACGGCCGGACACGTCATTCTCGGGGTGCTCTTTGGTTTGGCGATCAGCGGCGGGCTGCTCATCGGTTGGTTGCCGTTTGCGTTCACGATTGCGATGAACGGGTTGGAAGTCGGCATTGCGTTTATTCAAGCCTATATTTTTACCGTGTTGACGTGCGTCTATTTGGGTGACGCATTCCATCTGCACGGCCATGATGACCACGCGCATTGATCGCGTGTCAGCCAGACAAGGGAGGAGTAGGACACAATGGATTCAGCAGCAGCAGCATTGTTGGGTATGGGATTGGCGGCGGCGGGTTTTGCCGGTGCCGGTGTCGGAATCGGGTACATCTTCGGCAAGATGATTGAAGCCGTGGCCCGCCAGCCTGAAGCCGAAGCCCGTGTCGGCAAGTACATGTGGATCGGGTTCGCGCTCGTGGAAGCCATCGCGCTCTACGGGCTCGTCATTGCGTTCATCATCATGGGTCTTCGCAAGTAAGGACGGGGATAGGCCGAGCCTGCGGGGTGGCCCCTTGGCGCTCGGCCTCAACCTCAACTTGTTGGGAGTGAACAATGCCGCAGTTTGAATCGAGTTTTTTTTCGTCGCTGATTTTCTGGGAGATTCTGTCCTTCGGGATTCTGTTCTTCGTGCTCTACAAGTTTGCCTTTCCCGGCATCCTGAGCGTCCTCGAAGAACGGGAGAAGAAGATCAAGGACAGTCTCGACCAGGCTGAACGTCACCGCGCAGAGTCCGAGCGTGCGCTGAAGACCTATGAGGCGAAGCTCAGTGCAGCGGCGAAGGAAGCTGAAGCCATTCTGGCGGCGGCTCAGGAGCGGGCACAGCGCCTGCTGGATGAAAACGAACAGCGGATGAGCACGGAAGCGGAGCGCATCAAGGGCGAGGCCACGCGCGAGATCGATCATGAGCGCCGGAAGGCCGTGCAGGACATCCGCAATCAGACCACGGAGTTGGCGCTGATGGTAGCGGAGAAAGTGGTGCAGCGCAGTCTCGAGGATGCCGATCACCGAAAGTTCGCCGACGAAGCGCTCAGCGCCCTCTCGAAGTCTCACTCCTAATCAAGTTTCGTTCGCTCTACTTGGCCTGGCGCGGTGGGTCTATGCTCACCCCGCCAGGCCGGTACCCTTCCAAGTCAATCGTCACAAACCGAAAGCCGAGTTCCTTCACGCGGCGGCTGATTCTCGTCCCCCGTTCTCCCTCGAGCATTCGAGCCAGTTCATTCTGACCGACTTCGATTCTGGCGATTTCGCCGTGATCGCGCACACGGCAATGCCTGACCCCTTCTGCAAACAGGACCTCTTCGGCCTGCTCCACCCGGCTGAGCTTTTCTCTCGTGATCGTGATGCCTCTGGGGATGCGTGAGGACAGACAGGCGGCAGCTGGTTTGTCCCAGTTCGAGAGCCCCAAGTCTTTCGCAAGCCATCGAATGTCTGATTTGGTAAGCCCAGCTTCCACCAACGGGCTGCGAACGCCCCATTCGCGTGCGGCCTTGATGCCGGGACGATCATCGCCCAGATCGTCGAGATTGGTTCCGTCCACGATGACAGCCGACGCGTACGTTTCTCTCAGCGTGCCCAGCAATTGGTAGAGGTCGGTCTTACAATGAAAACAGCGATCGGCATCGTTCTCGGTAAAAGCAGGGATTGTCAACTGGTCGGTTTGCACCAACTCATGGCGCGCGCCGATTTCCTTCGCGACGCGGGTGGCTGTTTCCAGTTCGATCGCTGGGAAGGTCGGTGAAATGGCCGTGATACCCACGGCGGAATTTCCGAGTTCGTCGTGGGCGACTTTCAGGACGAATGTGCTGTCGATCCCGCCTGAATAGGCGACCAGGACGGAATCCATGGCCGCAATGATCTCGCGCAGATGCAGAAGCTTGTGTTCGAGCGGATGAGGTTGCATAGCGGCACAGTGCCGGGGAGTCTGTTACTGGCGGACCTTGGCTTTGGCCACGTTGCCAACCACGACGAGCGCATAGTGCTGCGGGTCGAGGTAATGTTTCGCCACGCGAAGGACGTCGTCTTTTGTGACGCGCTCGATCCATTTCGGGTACTGGCTGAAATATTCAAACCCCAGTCCGTAGTACTCGACCTGCGCCAGCACCTGGGCCAGTTTGGCGGTAGAGTCCAGGCGGAGCGGAAAGCTGCCCATGAGGAATGACTTTGCTTCCGATAGTTCCTGGTCGCTGACCGGGCTGTCGCGGATCCCTTTGATTTCCGTCAGCACGCCTGCAATAGCCTGGTTGGTGGCTTCGGTCCTGGTTTGAAGATTTACCCAGAACGAGCCGGGGAGCATGCGCGCGTCGTAGTGGCTCATGATTCCGTAGGCGAGTCCCTGCTTGTCGCGGATCGAGTCCATGAGCCGGGACGAAAACCCTCCGGCCCCCAGAATATGGTTCATGACGGTGACGGCGTAGTAGTCGGGGTTATTCCGGCTAATGCCCCCGTGGCCGAGGACAATCGTGGATTGAGTCAAGTCCTTCTCAATGAGCTGAACCGCCTTCTTCTCCATCGCTGCCGGTTTCTTTGTCGTGCGGGTCTGGGGGGTGCCCTTCTTCCATGAGCCGAAATGGTATTGCACAAGGGCCGTAGCTTGTTCGACGGAAAGATCCCCCACGATGGTCAGAATCACCTGATTGGGGAGATATTCCTTCGCATAGAAGCTCTGGACGTCTGCCAGCGTAATCTTGCTCACTGTGTCTTCGGTGCCTTGTGCTGGCCATCGATAGGGATGATTGTGAAAGACCAGCTGGTTGAAAGCCTTCATCGCCACATGACCGGGATCGTCGTTGTCGCTGGAAATTTCTCCCAGGATTTGTGAGCGCACCCGCTCGAATTCGTGTTTGGGGAAGGCGGGATGCATCAACACATCGGCGAGGAGCGCAAAGCCTAGGTCGATATCTTTTTTCAGCACGCGCGCTGAGGCGGTCGTGAAGTCCTCTCCGGCTTTCGCTTCCAGTGAGCCGCCGATGAAATCGATTTGTTCTGCCAGTTGTTTCGAGGAACGGCTGGTAGTTCCCTCATCCAAAAGACTGGCGACGACATTCGCGACGCCGGCTTTCTCAGGAGGATCGTAGGCCGATCCGGTCTTGACTAGGGCATGAATCTCCACGATCGGGAGAAAGTGCTGCTCGAGGACCAGGACGGTCATCCCGTTCGGCGCGGTGAATTTTGTCGGCGTGATGTCAGCCGCATATAGGCTTGTAGCGAGGGGGAAGAGGGCGGTCGTGAGCAGCAGTGCACCGCTACGACGCCATTGGCGCACCCGAGTGAATGGTCCTTTTGATGCAGTCGTGGCCATCATGATCAGGGCTTTCCGGCATGTGCAGCGGTCGGTTGGGGCTCTGCCGCTTTAGGCGGTTGAGGAATCAGAATGCCGACTGTCCGGTTGTCGGGATTCAGGTATTGCTTGGCGACTCGTTGAATGTCTTTGGCGGTGACCGCGCGGATGCGCTCTAAAAATTGATCGACTCGCCGCCAGCCGGCTCCGATGGATTCTGATTGACCCAGCAACATGGCGTATCGAAAGTTCGAATCCTGTTCAAATACGTGGGAGGCTTCCACCTGATTTTTCGCCCGCTGCAGTTCCAATTCGGTCGGCGGCTCGTTCTGGAGTCGGGTGATTTCGCGATACAGCGCGTCCTCGACCGACTCCACTTTGGCGCCAGGATTCACCAGGGCATAGAAGTAGAACAGGCTGGGATCGGTCTGCATCAGGCTGTATTCGGCCCCGACGGCCAGGGAATTCTTTTGATCGTAGACGAGGCTCTGATAGAGGCGCGAACTTTTTCCATGCGACAGGATCGACTCTAGAATGTCCAGGGCGTAGGAGTCGTCGCTGGAATAATTCGGCACGCGGAACCCCAGCATGACGAAGGGGACTTGCGCCTCACGTTTTAAGAGAAAACGCCGTTCGCCGCGCTGCTCCGGCTCGACCGCCAGCGTGGCCTTCGGACTCGGACCCTTGGGAATCGGTTCGAAGAGGTGTTTGATGGTCGGGAGTAAAGAGTCCGCCTTGATATCACCCACCACGATCAGCGTGGCATTATTCGGCGAATAGTAGGTGTCGTAGTGGCGCTGCAAATCGTCCAGCGACATGGCATCTAAGTCGGCGAACCAACCGATGACCGGCCAGTGGTAGGGGTGGCTGAAATAGGCCTGCGCGAAGAGCGCCTCGACTAGAGCCCCTTGGGGATCGTCTTCCGTGCGCAGCCGGCGTTCTTCCTTCACAACTTCGCGCTCGGTTTGAAACTCGTTGTTGTCGAGGATCAGTCCCTGCATTCGATCCGCTTCCATTTCCAAAGCGAGTTCGACGCGATCGGCTGCGAGGTTCTCAAAGTAGGCGGTAAAATCCTGGCTCGTAAAGGCGTTATCGACCCCGCCGTTTTTCCGGATGATCCGGGAAAAGGAGCCCTTTGGATACTTCGCCGTGCCTTTGAACATCATGTGTTCGAGCATATGAGACAGCCCGGCCCGGCCCATCACTTCGTTGCGCGAGCCCACTTTGTACCAGACCTGCACGGTCGCGACTGGGGCCTTGGGGACCTCAACAAGTAGGACCTTCATCCCATTAGACAAGAGATATTCGTGGGGCTCAGCCGCGTAGCTCGTTCCGGTCCATAGGCAGAGAGTGAGTACGGCGAAGAGGACTGATCGATGACTGTGGTGTTGTGACTTCATAGTTGGGTGAGTCGCACGAGGCATGCTAACAACGGGATTCGATTTGTGTCAAGGCAACGGACGCCTGGCCGGCCGGAACATTGCCCAATTGGCCGCAGGCGCCCAGCACGTCGCGTCCCCGGCTTTTACGAATGAACGCGTCGATGCCGGCGCGGGTCAGTATCGCCTGGAATGTGAATACGCGATTATCGGCCGGTCTACGGAAGACGTTCCCTGGAAATTCATTGAACGGAATTAAATTCACTTTACACCGGATGCCTGTAAGTAGCTTCATTAGGCGCCGGGCGTCGTCATCGCTGTCGTTCACACCGGCAAGCAGGACATATTCAAACGTCAACCGTCGCATGGGAGGGAGCGGATATCGTCGGCAGGCGGCCATGAGGGTTTTGAGCGAGGCGATCTGACTGGCTGCGGGCATCAACTGTTGCCGCTGCTCCTCTGTCGTGCCGTTCAAAGAAATCGCCAGATTCACCCCGAGCGCAGCCACGTCTTTCAACCGGGTGGCAAGTCCCGCAGTTGAGACCGTAATGCGGCGCGGCGACCAGCCCAGTCCCCACGATTTGTTTGTCAGGCAGCGGATTGCGGCGGACAGCGCCTCACTATTTGCCAGTGGCTCGCCCATGCCCATGAACACGAGGTTAGTGAGCCGTTCTTCGCCGGTGAGCTGATCCTGGGCGGTCAGTACCTGATCGACGATTTCATGTGCTTTGAGATTACGCTTCAACCCCATCGTGCCGGTCAAGCAGAAGCCACAGTCCAGCATACAGCCGACCTGTGTCGAGACGCAGAGTGTCAGCCGATCTTCATCGGGAATCAGGACCGTTTCAATGCGCAAGCTATCATTGAGTGTCAGCAGTAATTTGCGCGTACCATCGGATGATTGGAGGACCGTGCAGTTCTGCGTGCGTTGAATGGTTGCAACGGCGGTGAGTCTCTCACGATCGTTCTGTGAAAGATCCGTCATCTGCGCGATGTTGCGAGCCCGGTGTTGATAGAGCCAGCGCAGAATCTGCCCCGTCCGATACCCAGGCCAGTCGAAGCCACGGACAAGCGTGGTCATCTGGGCCTCGGTCAGACTCAGTAAGTTTGTCTGTGGCTGTGATGGTTCAGTCATCGGGATACGTCTGCTCAGATAATGAGGGATCACAGTACCACAGGGGACGGGGCATCGGCAGCACCTGTTCACCAAAAGCTTCCTAATCATGCACTGCCCCTCCTACCCCTGCGGTCTATAATGTGTTACTACATTTGGCTATGAAGATCGCGTCTCTCTCGTTACTCATTTCCTCAGTGATCTTTACCCTGTTAGGGACTTCCCTTGACCGGGCGCTGGCTTCGCAAGTGAGTAATGGAGACGCCTCTGCTGCCGGTTCTTGCGAATCTGCCGAAGAGTGCTTTGCTGCGGCGGCACAGCCCAAGGAGCGATTAGGTAATCAACTGACCAAAGAGCAAGTCTCGGCACTCAAGTTAGAGCGATTGCGCTTAATCACGGAGCGTTTCCCCGGTTCGGTCTGGGCGAAGCGTGCGGGGGTATTGTCCGGTGTGTTGCTGGTTGAGCGAAATCCCGCAGCGGCCATGCCGTTTTTACGGGCGGGTCAACGTGATCTTCCCGTGCTCGACGATTACCTGCGTCTCTGGATGGGCGAGGCGATGCTGCACCTGGGCGATGCGAAAGAGGCTGCCGGACTGTTCGAGAGTGTGGTCCAGGCGGTGCCGGATTCCAATTTGAGCAGTCTTGTGGCGCTCCGTGCCGGAGAAGCCTGGTATCAAGCGGCGAGTTGTCCGGAGGCGCTGGGATGGCTTGCGAAGGCGGTGACGAACAACGATAAAGACAAAGATCCTCTTGTGCCGAAAGCGTGGCTTCGTATGGCGGCTTGTTATCTTCGGGCCGGTCAAGTTGCCGAAGGACGGACGACGCTCAAGCAACTGTGGGTCCGGTTCGCCTATGCGCCGGAGGCGAAAGAGGCGGAGGCGCTGTTGCTGACAAATCTTGGCGGGGAACCGTGGGCTGCATCGTCGGAGGATCATTTCAATCGGGCGCAGTCGTTTCTCGGCCAGGCGTTGCATGCGGAGGCGATTGAGGAGCTGAAAAAGTTTTTGACGATGGAGCCGGGCTCGCCGCATCGCGGGAGTGCGAAGCTCAAGCTCGGCGTCGCGCAGGTGCGGCTGAAGCAATACGATCAGGCCCGCGAAACGTTTCGGGCGCTCATGGCCGAGCATGTGGCGGAATCCGATGAAGCCACGGTCTGGCTGGCGCGAGTCTACCTGCGGCAGACAACGGGGGCGAAGCTGCTGGAGCTGAGCCGGTCGTTGGATAAGCTGTCGTTGTCGGCGGAGCAGAAGGGGCAGATCAACATCTTTGCCGGGATCTGGCTGGAAGATCAAAAGCAGTTTAATGAAGCAATCGCCAAATATCGGTTGGTGACGAAGGCAGGGGAGCCGGCAACCCAGCGGGCAGAGGCGTCCTGGCGCGTGGGATGGGCTCTCTACCGCATGGCTCGGTACAAAGAGGCCATCGAAGTCTGGCAACATATCGTCGATCAGCGCGACAGCGATTATGAACCGCAGGCGCTCTATTGGATTGCCCGTTCCCTGACGCAGATCCAGAATGGGCGGGCGCGCGATGTCTATGCGCAACTGTGCCGGCAATACCCCTTCACGTACTACTGCCAGCTGGCCAGGGAGCAGGCGCCTGATGCGGTGGTTGAAATTGGAGGCCAGGCTGCGCCCTCGACGGTGGCGGAATCGCCGATTACGGAAGTTGTCGCGCCTTCGTTGATGAAATTTGCAGAAGTGGAGCAGCAGCCGGCCTATCGTCGGGCGTTGGAGCTGAAGATGTTGGGGCTTGAAGCCGATGCGGCGCGTGAACTGGCGGCTCTCACCGAGCAATATACCCGTGACCCGGATGTCTTGATGACGCTCTCGATGCGGTTGAACGAGGTGGGGGCGTATAACCACGCGCTGCGTTTAGCCCGTGCCCGGTTTCGCGAAAAGTTGGAGCGTACCGGTGGAACGGTGGCTCCTGGTCTCTGGAGCGTAGCCTATCCCACCGGTTTGATCCCGACGATCAAAACGCAGGGATTGAATGGCGTGAATCCCTATTTGGTCGCGGCCATTATTCGGGAAGAGAGTCAGTACGATGTGCGAGCGGTGTCGCGGGTGGGTGCAATTGGTTTGATGCAGGTCATGCCGGCCACGGCGAATCAAGTCGCGCAGCGGCATCATTTTCCTGCGGTAACCAGGGAAGATCTCTTTGATCAGGAGACGAATGTGCGGATCGGGGCCCGGTATGTCGAGCAATTGTTGGCCCAGTTCTCCGGGAATGTGGTTCACACGATCGCCGCCTACAACGCGGGGCCGATTGTCGTGGGCAATTGGGCGGAACAGCATCGCGGGCGCAGCCAGGATGAATTTGTCGAACTGATCCCGTTTCAGGAAACGCGTCAGTATGTGAAGAGGGTCTTGCGGAGCTTTAAGGAATATCTTCGATTGGCTGGCAGCGCCGGTCCGGTTTCTTGACAAGATGTAGTGAAGTTTTTATAGTGCCCCACAATCTATTGGGTTTATTGGGAGATTTTGAGCATGGCGTTGGATCGTCTCGATGCATTGGAAAGCCGGATTCGTGAGCTGGTGAAACTTGTTCAAGAATTCAAGAAGAAGAATGCGTTGTTAGAGGATGAGCTGAAGGCGACGCGCCAGCGCCTCTCCTCACAAGACGACATGAATCGACAGTGGGAACAGGAGCGGGTGGACATCAAGGCGCGTATTGAGCGAGTGATGGGTGAGATCGATTTGTTGGAATGTTTGGACGATTCCAAGGAGGTGGCTCTTGACTAAGACCATTGATGTGGAAATTTATGGCCAGCGGTATTCCATTCGTGGTGAGGCGGATGATGTGTATATTCGCCGGCTTGCGAGTTTCGTGGATGAGCACATGCGGACGTTGGCTGAGGGGATGAAGACCGCAACGCCCTCCAAGTTGGCGGTCTTGACGGCTATCAATTTGGCCCATCAATTCTTCGAGTCGGAAAAGAAGCGAACCCAAGGCGAGGCCGATGTCGATCGCCGGATGGAGACGTTGATGGAATCCATCGAGGAACAGATGCCGATTTCATTCTTCAGGTGAGTTTCACCTTGCTTTCGGAAAAGGCCTTTGTTATCGTGGGTCTAGTGTCTTTACGTTATGCGTGTGTCGAGTGATGAGGAATCGGTTTCCAGGAACATCATCCAGAACAGAATGTGTGATCGAGATAGTCGAATGATCAACGCACAAGAGAACAGCGGTGTATCTGTGTATGCAGTCCTAGTACGGTGGATGCTCACCTTGTGGGTAATCCCCGTTAGGCGGTTCGTGTGGACGATCGTAGATTGGTGTGTGGACATGTTTGTGAGTGTGTCGCGCGCTGTCGGTCGTGAGTTGCACGTTCAGCCTGTGCTTGCAGTGATCCCTCGTCGGCAGAGAATGAGAGTGTGGGTTCGAGAGTCTCGGCCGAATGGGAGAGGATACAGATACGCAGGTGGTCGGTCTTCTGGTTCCCGTGTGCGATCGCGTTTGGGATGATCGTGTTCCCGGTTTAGGCCTCCCTCGTTTTCGCTCCACCCTCGCATAGCGCTGCATTGCTAACAGATTGCAGAGAATAGGCGATCTGGCCTGTTTTCTCCATGAAGGGGGTGCTCCCATTTCTACCTCACTCGTTGCCTACATACTCTGTGGACTCATCGGGGCTCTGATCGGTGCCGGACTGCTTGAAGCGGTTCGTCGTCAGCTCGGTACAGCCAAACGAACGGAAGCGGAAGATCAAGCGAAGCAAATTACCCAAAACGCCCAGCGTGAGGCCGAAACGCTGATCAAGGAAGCCAAGCTCGAGTCGAAGGATCTGATCTTCCAAGCCAAGACTGATTTGGAAAAAGAGCAGAAGGTCCGGTTTGCTGAGTTGGCCGTGACGGAAAAACGGCTTGTTCAACGTGAAGAGAACTTGGATCGGAAGCTTGCGGCGATCGAGAAGCGAGAAGCGGACACGCAGAAGCGGGATCAAGAGTTTGCGCGGCGTGAAGAAGGGCTCGCCAAGAAAGAAGCGGCCTGCGCCAAGGTTGAGCGTGAGCATCGCGAGGCGCTCGAACGAGTGGCCGGGATGACGGGTGATGAGGCCAAGAAGCAATTGATGGTTGAAATGGAAAGTCAGGCCCGCCTCGAGGCGGCGGGGTTTGCCAAGCGGACATTGGAAGAGGCACGTGAGAATTCCGAACGGGAAGCCCGCGAAATTATTACCAGCTCGATTCAGCGCGTCGTGCGCGACTACGTGGCGGAATCCACGATCTCTGTGGTCCAGATCCCCAATGACGCGATGAAAGGCCGGATCATCGGTCGGGAAGGGCGGAACATTCGGGCGATCGAGGCGGCGACGGGCATCGATTTGATCATCGATGAAACGCCGGAAGCGGTGATCATCTCAGGGTTCGATCCGTTGCGGCGCGAAATCGCCAAAGTGTCGCTTGAACGGCTGATGCACGATGGGCGGATCCATCCAACACGCATCGAAGAAATCGTCGAAAAGGTGAAGGTTGATATCGATAAGTTGATGTACGAGGAAGCCGAGAAGATTATTTTCGAACTGGGTCTTTCCGATTTCCATCCGGAACTGATCAAAGTGTTGGGACGCTTGAAGTACCGGACGAGCTATGGTCAGAACAATCTGTATCATGCGCGTGAGGCCGCCTATATTTGCGGGATCATGGCGTCGGAGCTGGGTCTCGATGTCAAGCTGGCGCGTCGCGGGGCGTTGCTCCATGACATCGGCAAAGCGGTCAGTCACGAAGAGGAAGGTCCACATGCGATGCTCGGCGCGGAGATCGCCAAGAAGTACGGTGAGTCCGCGAAGATCGTCAACGCAATTGCGGGACACCATGAACAGGTGGAGCCGATCTGTCCGGAGAGCGTGTTGGTCGCGGCTGCCGAAGCGCTGTCTGCCGCGCGGCCTGGCGCACGACGCGAGGCGTTGGAGTCGTACGTGAAACGGTTGGAGAAGCTGGAGGCGCTCGCCACAGCGTATAAGGGCGTCCAAAAGGCGTATGCGATTCAAGCGGGTCGGGAGATTCGCGTGATTGTGCGCCAAGAGGATATTACCGACACGGAGTCGTTCCAGCTGTCACGGGACTTGGCGAAGAAGATCGAGCAGGAGTTGACCTATCCCGGACAGATCCGGGTGACTGTGATTCGAGAGAGCCGGTATGTGGAGTACGCGAAGTGAAGATCCTCTATATCGGCGACATCATGGGAGAGCCGGGTCGCCGGGCAGTGGGACGGATGGTTCCGCGCGTGGTCTCTCAGCGACAGGTGGATGTCGTCATCGGGAACGGGGAGAATGTGGCAGGGGGCTTCGGGATTACGCCTGAACTGGCGGAAGAGCTCTTTGAGATGGGCTTGTCCGTCATCACGACCGGGAATCATGCCTGGGATAAAAAGGAAATACTCGACTATTTTCCGCGTGAGCCGCGCTTGTTGCGTCCAGCCAACTATCCCGCCGGTGTTCCGGGCAACGGCAGCTGCGTTGTCGAAACAGCCGGCGGGGAAAAGCTGGCAGTACTTCAGTTGATGGGGCGAGCCTATATGCCGACGCTCGACTGTCCGTTTCAAGTGGCCAAGCGGGAAGTGGCGAAGCTGAAGCGGGAAACGGCGGCGGTACTCGTCGACATACATGCCGAAGCGACGTCGGAAAAGATGGCAATGGGACATTATCTCGACGGTGATGTCGTCGCGGTGGTGGGGACGCACACGCATGTGCAAACGGCCGATGAGCAGATCTTGCCGAAAGGTACGGCCTATCTGACGGATATCGGTATGACCGGTCCGTTGCATGGTGTCATCGGAGTCAAAAAAGAACTCGCGATTGAAAAGTTTCTCACCGGGATGCCGAAACGATTTGAAGTTGCTTCCGGGCCCACGGTGTTTTGCGCTGTGTTGATTGAGGTGGATGCGCAACTCGGAAAGGCGATTTCGATCGAACGGATTCGGATCATCGATTAAGGGAGATCTCACCACGGGCTTCAGAATACCTACGTCGCTCTCCTCTCCAGCCTCTTCGGTCAGGCAGGTTCATACTGTCTCGGAATTGACCAGTCTCGTACGGTCCACGCTTGAATCCAGTTTCACCGAGGTGTGGCTGGAAGGTGAAGTGTCGAACCTCCGTGCTCCTGCATCCGGTCATCTCTATTGCACGCTCAAAGACGAGTCGAGCCAGATTCGCGCTGTCCTTTTCAGGACGACCGCGGCGCGGCTGCGCTTCGCGCTTGAGGATGGGCTCCATGTCGTTGCCCGTGGGCGAGTGACCGTGTATGAGCCGCGCGGGGAATACCAGATCATTGTGGACTACGTTGAGCCTAAGGGGCGCGGGGCTCTGCAGCTGGCCTTTGAGCAGCTGAGGACCCGGCTTGCGGAAGAAGGGCTGTTTGACGAAGACCGCAAGCGGCCGCTTCCTGAACTGCCACGGACCGTTGGTCTCGTGACGTCGCTGAGCGGCGCCGTGATTCGTGATATGTTGACGGTGCTGTATCGTCGTTGCCCTACGCTGCATATCATCATTGTTCCCGTTCAGGTGCAAGGTGAGGGTTCGGCCGAACGGATTGCCTCAGCCATCCAGATGCTCAGCGAGTCTGGCTTGGTGGAGGTGATGATTGTCGGGCGTGGGGGCGGTTCGCTTGAAGATCTCTGGAGTTTCAACGAAGAGGTCGTGGTGCGGGCGATTATCGCATCGCGAGTTCCGGTTGTTTCCGCTGTCGGGCATGAGACGGATGTTACGCTGGCAGACTTTGCGGCTGATCTTCGGGCGCCGACACCATCGGCTGCTGCTGAGGCGGTGGTGCCTGTCTTGGCTCAGATCGTGAGCCGATTGGCTGAATTGTCGGCTCGGCTTCAGCAAGTGATCGGTCGGAGGATGGAGGAAGAGCGCCAGCGGTTGCGATTGGCGACTCATCAAATCGCGGCGGTGCGTGTTCGAGTGCAGGAAGAGATCCAACGGGTTGATGCGACGGTATACGAGATGTCGGCGGCAGTTCGTTTGGTGCTGCAGGTCGGGCAGGACAGAATAGTTCGTGCTCACCAGGGGTTGATGGCGGGGAGCCCTCATGCTCGTGTGCGTCATGGACTGGCCGTTGTTCCACAGCTGGCGGCACGGCTCTATCGGGGTACTCGCGGGATCGTAGAGGCTCGCACGCAACGGGTCCAATCGTGCGCCGCTCGCTTGCACGCACTGAGCCCTTTGGCGACATTGGGGCGAGGCTATAGCGTTCTCCAGCACGCACGCACCGGTGATGTGATTCGGGGCGTGGGTGATGTGAACGTTGGGGAGGAGTTTCAGGCGAAGTTGATCGATGGACGATTGCTGTGCATCGTGAAAGCAGGAGTGCCGGATTCTCTGATTTAAAATCGGCTGAGGAGCCGCTATACTTTATCAATACTGGATCAAGAGGAGTCGACTGTGGCGGCAGTGAAGTTTGAACAAGCGATGGCTCGGTTGGAAGCGATTGTGGGGCAATTGGAACATGGCGATCTTTCGCTGGATGAATCGCTCAAGATCTTTGAAGAAGGAATACGCCTCTCGAAAAACTGTCTGAAGGTGCTGGAAGAGGCTGAACGGAAAGTGGAAGTGCTGGTTCAGGATACAAACGGCAAAAAACAGTTACGGGCATTTTCCCTCGACGATGATGCTGATGAGGCTTCTCTTGAGCCATAGGCGTTCTGCATCTGTCCGGATGGTCCTCACATAGTCCTTTTACGCATTCAACCATGGTGAATCAAGCACGTCCGGTGAAAGATCGGCTCGACCGAGTACTGGTTGCGCGAGGTCTTGCCCAAAGCCGGGATGTGGCAGTTCGGATGATCCTTGCCGGAGAAGTTCGGCTCGATGGCGCACTTTCAGACAAGCCTGCAAAGTTAGTTCCGCTTGATGCGACGATTGACGTCGTTTCTCATGCGACTCGGTTTGTGAGTCGGGGAGGGGAGAAGCTCATCGGCGCTCTTGAGGCTTGTGCCATTAATCCGCAGGGAGCCGTCTGCCTTGATGTGGGATGTTCTACGGGCGGATTCACCGATTGTCTGCTGCAGCGTGGTGCCGCGCGTGTATATGCCGTGGATGTTGGGTATGGACAGTTTGATTGGCGTCTTCGCCAGGATCCTCGGGTCATTTTGCATGAGCGGACGAATATACGCTACGTGGATCGAGCGCTTATTCCCGAGCCGGTCTCTCTCGTGGTAATCGACGTGTCATTTATCTCACTTACCATGGTACTGCCTCCCGTCATGCAGTTCCTGCGGCCTGGTGCCGTCGTAATTGCGTTAGTGAAGCCGCAATTCGAAGTGGGAAAGGGGCAGGTTGGCCGCGGGGGAATCGTTCGCGATGAGGCGCAGCGGCAAGCTGTGCTGCAACGGATTTTGGCTTGTGCTGAGGGGCTTGGACTAACTCAGAAGGCGACTCTTGATTCTCCGATCCGTGGGAAGAAGGGGAACCTCGAGTTTCTTAGTATTTTCGAGTTTAATAAAAACGTTTATGCTAATAAAGAGTCAGATTTAAGAGGTGGCGTGTGAAGCGTTGGAGGACTGCATGAAGGTCTTAGTGACAGGTGGTGCCGGGTTCATTGGTTCGCACGTGGTCGATCGCCTGGTAGAGGAAGGGCACGACGTTGTCGTCGTGGATAATCTTTCCACAGGAAAGCGGAAGAATGTGAATCGTGCTGCGAATCTTTATAAATTAGATATCCAGAGCTCACGGTTGGAGCGGGTCTTTCGAAATGAGCGGCCCAATGTTGTCATCCACTTGGCCGCGCAGGTGAGCGTGAGAAACTCTGTTGCGGACCCTGTATTTGACGCGCAGGTAAATATTCTCGGTACGATGAATGTGGTGCATCAGGCGGTTCAGCATGGAGCGAGGAAGGTAGTGTTTTCCTCTTCGGGCGGGGCCATCTACGGCGAGCAAGATATGTTTCCTGCTCCGGAGAGCCATCCAACGAACCCGCTCTCGCCATACGGAATCAGTAAGTTGTGCGGGGAGCATTACTTGTCGTACTTCCAGCGTACCAGCGGTATTCAAACGGTCAGTCTGCGGTACGCCAATGTGTATGGGCCAAGGCAGGATCCGGAGGGCGAGGCGGGCGTTGTGGCCATCTTTATCCAAAAGATGTTGAACAATGAGCAGCCCATCATCAACGGGAATGGGCGCCAGACGAGAGACTTCGTGTTTGTGGACGACGTAGCCGAGGCGAATCTTGCCGCAATGGGGCAGGAGACTCAGGGGGTTTACAACGTCGGTACAGGTGTCGAGACGTCCATCAATGAGTTGTTCAGGTTACTGGCAACTTTGACGGGTGCTACATCAAAAGAAGTGCATGGACCGGCTAAAAAGGGGGAGCAACTAAGGAGCCTTGTCGATCCTGCTAAAATCCGACAAGCGCTTGGTTGGGAGATGAAGGTGGATCTTCCTGATGGGCTCAAGCGAACCGTAGCTTTTTTTAGGGAGAAGATGAGCTAGCGGGAAGCTTCTGATGATCCGCTTCCCGCATCCCAAAACCCTCATGCACAGTTGGAGATTTGGCAAGCCTGCCGGGGTTCTCAGTAGCGCGGAACTGCGTTATCTACCTGAATCGACCAGGCATCTATTCCGCCTACTAGGTTTTTTACGTTAGCAAACCCCTGCTGAACCAAGAAGCCTGTTGCGTCAGCGCTTCGCATGCCGTGATGGCAATAGGCGATGATCTCCGTATTTTTATCCAGCTTTGTCAGCGCTTGAGGTAGTGTGCCCAAGGGGATGAGCATGGACCCCTCTAGTTTTGCTAAGGCATGCTCCCATGGTTCCCTTACGTCCAGGAGAACGAGTTTATCACCCTTATCGAGTCTGGTCTTCAGTTCTTTCACTCCAATGGAATAACTCATCAAAATCCTCCTCTTGAACTAGAAGTTGCATCATAAGGGACTCTCGAAATGGCTGTCAAATTCATGAGCTATTGAGTCCAATCGATTATTATGGGCTATGTTTTATCGAATTGGCCAAGTTGCCGGTCTTGGGAAAAACGACAATTTTTTGACATCCTTGTCAAGAATGTGGACAACCTGTTTCAGTTATAACACTTTATCAATGTGCGGTGCGGAGATGAGCAGGTAGATGTATTGTAACATATTGATTTTAATGAATGTATGAATGATATGACGATAGTTGTAGGGGTATAGAAGTTGCGTTATTCATTAAGAAGTGATGTTAGATCAGTTGACAATAACGGTTCAAGTTTGAATGGTTGATGGTTTGGTTAGGACTCAGTAGTCCTTCTTGAGATTAAGTATGCCGATTACCAAGAGTGAAATAATTGTAGTTTTTGTGACGGTTCCTGGCCTGAGGGAAGGAAGTCGGATTTCAAGGGCAGTTTTGACTTCTCGCTTGGCCGCTTGTGTGAATGTCATTCCGGGGATTCGGTCAATGTACCAGTGGAAGGGCAAGATAGTTCAGGAGAAAGAGGCCATGCTAGTCCTGAAGACCACAAGATCCCGGTACCGTAAGCTCGAGCAGAAGATAAAACAGCTGCATCCCTATGAAGTGCCAGAAGTAATTGCCATTCCGCTGATTTGTGGATCATCACAATATATAGAATGGGTGACGAAAGAAGTGGTCAATAGGTAGTGGCATGGGGGACGGGAGCGAGCTCTGGTTTCATTACTATCAAAAGGGTTGACCCTTCATAAAGAGACGGGTAGACTACGACGCTATCTAGCTAAGTAAGGGTCTCCCAAGATTGAGGGAGTGAATATCATGGGGCAAACGCAAAACCAGGAAAGCAGTGACGCCTACACAGTCGTAATTTTCCGTGGCTCTACGGCAAAACCCCTTCGTTTTAGCTTTCCAAGGAAATTCGTTCGTAAGCTATTGATAGTTGGATGTATTGTTGTCATTGCCGATCTTCTTGTTGTTTCTCACTATGTCATCAGGACTGGGGAAGTCTGGGAGCTTTCCGCATTCCGTTCAGAAGCTATGAGCGCCCGCGAACAGACCGCGGCATTCTCCTCTGCCGTTGATGACTTGAAAAAACGAATTGGGGCAATGAAAGAGGTAAATCAGCGACTCAGGGTCATGCTGGGCATTGAAGTTCCCAAGTCTGGTGATATGGCCAATGGTCGAGGGGGAGAAGAGACTCCTTTACCTGAAGGAAGTCTGGTTCCTGGCTCGATTAATGGAAAGGGATCAGATGAGGCCGCATCGTTATCCAGCACTAATGGAGCGATGTCTGTCGTCGGAGTTGGCCCAGCAGCAACACACGCTGTAGGTGAAAAGGATACAGAAGCGGCAGTTGCCTCAGTTAAAGAGGGGCTTGATTGGCTGACTAAGGAAGCAAGTAACCAGGAGCAGGTTCTTAACGAGTTGTCTCAGGCTGCTGAGCAGCGGTCGTCACGATGGGCTGCTACTCCCTCAATTTGGCCTGTTAAGGGCTGGGTAACTTCAGGTTTTGGGCCACGGATTTCTCCCTTCACGGAGAAGCCAGCGTGGCATGATGGGCTGGATATCGGAGCTGCTGCCAACGCCCCGGTGCAGGCTCCAGCTCAAGGTAGGGTCACATCAGTCGGATTTGATCCGAAGCTCGGTAATTTAGTACGGCTCGACCATGGGTTTGGGATTGAAACGATTTATGGTCACTTGGCAAAGTCCCTTGTAAAGGAGGGCCAGCGGGTGAAGCGTGGTGATGTGGTCGGGTTAGTAGGAAGCACTGGTTTGGCAACCGGCCCCCATCTTCACTATATGGTTAAGGTCAACGGGCAGGCGCTTGACCCCAACAAGTATATTCTTGAGTAGGCTTTTCCCCACTCGATAGGTTGTCTCCTCTATGACGGGCTCGAGGGAAACCTCGAGCCCGTCTTTTTTCCTGCTTCCTTCCTCTGGCCTCCTCGTAGAGGCGTAGTGTAGATTGCGCAGTACATCCTTCATTCGCATCCTATTGTCACGAGGTTATTGTGACTGATCTCCAAATTGCCCGGTCCGTTAGACCTCGACCGATTCTCGATATTGCTGAACAGCTTGGCTTGCAAGCCGACGAAGTCGCAACATTCGGCTCGACCAAGGCAAAAATCTCATTGGGGGCATTGAATCGCCTCAAGGATCGCCCGTTAGGGCGGTATATCTTGGTGACAGCGATTAACCCGACTCCCCTTGGCGAAGGAAAGACGACGACATCGATTGGGCTGGCGATGGGACTTTCCCGGTTGGGCAAGCGCGCGGCTGTGACGCTCAGGCAGCCATCCCTTGGTCCGGTATTTGGAATCAAAGGTGGCGGCACCGGAGGCGGGCGTGCTCAGGTGCTTCCCATGGAGGAGATTAATCTGCATTTTACCGGTGATGCCCATGCGGTCGCTACGAGCCACAATCTTCTCTCCGCATTCCTGGACAATCATCTCTTCCACGGCAACGAGCGAGGATTGGACATAGAGCGAATTACCTGGCCCAGAACGTTGGGGGTCAGCGATCGTGCGCTTCGTCAAGTGATGGTTGGTGAAGAGACGCAGCGACATAGAGGCCAGTTTGTGATTACCGAGGCGTCTGAAATCATGGCCGTATTGGCCTTGGCATCGAGCCAAGCGGACCTCCGTCAACGGCTCGGCAGGATCATGGTGGGAGTGAAACGATCCGGGGCCGTCGGAACCGCCGAAGAATTCGGCTGTGCGGGGGCCATGGCGGTTTTATTAAAGGATGCCCTGCTGCCCAATCTGGTACAGACGTTAGAGGGAACGCCGGCGTTTGTGCATACCGGGCCGTTCGGCAATATCGCTCATGGCAATTGCTCCATTCTGTCCGATTCCGTGGCGCTTCGATGCGCGGATTACGTGGTCACGGAGGCCGGGTTCGGGAGTGATCTGGGCGCCGAGAAGTTTTTCAACATCAAGTGTCGGGTGTCAGGATTCAAGCCGGCCGCGGCTGTCGTAGTGGCGACCTTGCGAGCCCTGAAGCTGCATGGTGCAGGAGGAGTTGCCAAAGCCGGCGCGCCGTTACCCATTGGATTGACCGGTCCTAATATGCCTGCCCTGGAGAAGGGCTTTGCGAATCTGGAGCAACATATTGCCAACGCTCGAGCCCACGGCATTCCGGTCGTTGTTGCGGTCAACGCGTTCAAGGACGATGTACCTGCCGAATTGGAATGGGTGCGGAGCCGGTCTCGTGAGGTTGGCGCGATTGATGCCGCAGTCTCGACTCATTGGGCGGATGGCGGACGAGGCGCTGAGCAACTGGCCGATGCCGTGGTTCGTGCCGTGGAGCAGCCTGCCAACTTCACCCATCTCTATGATGTGAAGTGGCCGATTCGGAAGAAGATCGAAACGATCGCTACGAAGATGTACGGGGCAGCCGGAGTCAGCTTTGAGCCGGAGGCGGATCGGCAGATCGATGCGACCGAGGGGCTTGGGTTTGGGCAGCTTCCCGTCTGTATGGCAAAGACGCCGCTCTCGCTGTCGCATGATCCGGCGCTGAAAGGTAGACCCACGGGGTTTACGGTTCCGATCAAGGAATTGCGCATCCTCGCGGGAGCTGGATTTGTGACGGCGGTGTGCTCGGGAATTCAGTTGATGCCCGGCTTGCCGAAGAAACCGGCCGGCGAACGGATTGACCTGGATCCGGTGAGCGGAGAAATTGTCGGGCTTTCGTAGTGGGCGTTAGCGCTGTCTCAGATAGCGGAAGAACTCTGAATCCGGGCTCATCACCAGGGTCGACTTATCTTTGAACGTTTTCTTGTAGGCTTCCATCGAACGGGTGAATTCGAAGAACTTCGGATCTTGCCGATAAGCATCGGCATAGACCTTAAACGCTTTCGCATCTCCGGCTCCCCGTAACTCTTCAGACTCCTTATAGGCCTGGGCCAGAATGATCTCTCGATCTTTCTCCGCTTCAGACCGAATCTTCTGCGCTTCCTCTGCGCCTTCCGCACGGTATTGCTTCGCCTGCCGTTCCCGTTCAGCTTGCATGCGGGCGAATACAGCCTTTTCATTCTGCTCAGGGAGGTCGGCGCGCTTGATTCGCACATCCTGAATTTCGATTCCATAGGCGGAGGCCTTCTCATTCGATCGTTGTGTCACGATCTTCATGAGGTCGTGTCGGCCGGTGGCGACGATCTCCAGGAGGTCGTGGCGTCCGAGTTCGACACGGAGTTCTGAATAAATAATATCGTGCAACCGCTGGAGCGCCCCGCGTTGACTTTGAAAGTTTTGATAGACCTTCAAGGGATCAACGATTCGCCATTTGGCATAGTTGTCGAGCAGAAGGGTCTTCTTGTCCTGCGTAATTACGTCTTGGGGGTCCGAGTCGTAGTCCAGCAAGCGCTTATCGAAGTAGGTGACCTCTTGAATAAAAGGTACTTTTGCGTATAGCCCCGGTTCGGTGAGATTGCGCTTCGGCTTTCCGAGTTCGACCACAATCGCGTTCTGAGTGATATCGACGATGAAGAGCGGTGAGGCCCCTAGTAAAAACAGGCCTCCGACAACGACGAGCAGCGCGATAGTCAGGCCTTGCTTCGTCATGGCTTCTGTTCCTCTGCGGGAGCGTTGGTCCGCGATTTGAGTCGATCGAGCGGTAGGTAGGGGAGGACGCGCTCTCCCCCTTTCCCATCGATGATTACTTTGTCGATATTGGGCAAAATTTCTTCCATCGTTTCAATATAGAGCCGCTTGCTGATGATATCTTTGGCTTGGTTATATTCTTTGAGCGTGGCGACGAACCGGTTGGCCTCTCCCTGTGCGCGATTCAGTCGCGCCTGGGCGTAGCCCTTGGCCTGGTTCACGACCTGTGCCGCTTCGCCTTTGGCTTTGGGGAGGATGTCGTTGCGATAGCTTTGAGACTGGTTGATCAGCTTCTCGCGATCTTCCTTGGCATTAGTCACGTCTTTGAAGGCCGCCGCGACAGCTTCCGGCGGATCCACATCCTGCAGCTGAATCGCGGCGATCTGAACGCCGCTCTGATATTGGTCGAGAATGGATTGCAGCAATACCAAAGTGTCTTGTTGGATCTGGGCTTTGCCGGTGGTGAGGGCTTCGTCGATTTTGCTCTTGCCGACGACTTCACGCATCGACGCCTCGGCGGCTTTGCCGATCGTCTCATGGATTTCTGCGACGCTGAAGAGATAGTTCGCAGACTCCTTAATCTTGTATTGCACGATGAACTCGATGGCCAGGATGTTCATGTCGCCGGTGAGCATCAAGGCTTCTTGCGCCAGCATTTGCTGGCGCCCCTGCCGGTCTGTACGGAATCCCACTTCAATACGGTGAAGTTTTTCAACTTTCGGTTGCAGCACCGATTCGATCAGGGGGATTTTCCCGTGCGGGCCAGGGCCAACCGTACGAACGGGAATGCCGAAGCGTTTGACGACGCCTTCTTCATCCGGCGCGACAATAAAGGCGCTCTGCCAGGCGACAAAGACCAACAAGCCTACGAGCAGCAGGCTTTTCATTCCGCCGGAGGGAATGAGTCCGGACAGCTGCGACTGCGCCTGTTTCAGCGCATCGTCGAGCTTATCGTTCTTTTTATTCCAGGGATCGTTGGGATTCCAGACCATAGATGTCTTGGGGATGGTGGATAGTCGTGAACGGGTATCACACTAGCAGAGTGGATCGTGTGACGCAACCGACCGGCCGGGGCCTCGTCAGGATGTGACGTGTGCTTGCTAAAAGAAGGGCGAGGGTTCTCGTGAGATTACGATGTCACGGATCCGCCGCAGGACGAGCCTGTTCCCGCTGTGCAGCCGTAGCAATGATTGCGCGTCACGATCTGCCGTCGATTGAGAAGTGCCGGACTGAAATCACGAATGTGAGCCGGCGCGCCGTGATCCACCGGCAGTTCCAGCATTTGATTGAAGTCGCAATCGTAGAGCCCGCCGTCCCAACTCACCGACAGCGTATAGCGGCACATGACACCGGTCGCCGCGGTCGGATTAAACGCATTGGCCAGCCGCTCCATGTAGCCGGCATAGCTTCCGCTGTCGACCAGAAACTCCAGAAACCGGCTCACCGGCATATTGGTGATGGTGTAGAGGTGATTAAACTCCACACCGTGTCTGGTGCGGAGCTCCTTCCTGAATTGGGCTTCGATCGCCTCCTGCTTCGGTGGGAGAAAGGCGCCTACCGGGTTATGCACCAGATTGAGCAGTAGGCCACTTCCTTCGCGTCCATATCCGAGCTGGTTCAAGAGGCGAAGCGCGTCAATGGATTTGTCGAAGATGCCTTCGCCGCGTTGCGCATCGGTCTGACTGGCCCGGTAGTAGGGCAGCGAGGCGACCACTTCCACGCGGTGCGCTGCGAGAAACTCAGCGAGGTCGGACTGCGACGGGATCTGCAGGACCGACAAATTGCAGCGATCCATGACATGGCGGCCGAGCGCACGGGCCTGCTCCACCAGCCATCGGAAATTCGGATTCAGTTCCGGCGCCCCGCCGGTGATGTCGACCGTGGGAATGTCCGTCTGAGCCAGCGCGGCGATGCAGAGCTCCGCCGTTTCCCGCGACATGCTCTCCGTGCGGTCGGGCCCGGCATCCACGTGACAATGTCGGCAGGTCTGGTTGCAGAGTTTGCCGACGTTGATTTGGAAGACCGTGATCCCGGAGGCTTGAAGTGAGGGTAATCCGGCCTGCGAGAGACGGGTTGCAAACGGGGTGAGGCCCGCCGTTTCGTCGAGCATGCGAAGCTGCTCAGTTGAAGAGGCGAGGGGATTGTGACGGCCTAAGAGGGTAAGTGCCATTGGATTATTAGCAGCACCCGCCCGTCGGCGCGCAATTCACCGCTGCACCATCAACAGGATGGCCGGCGCGGTTGAGAATGGCAAAGTGCGGCGCATAGCCCTCCGCTTCAAGGACCGTGAGAGTTTTCGAGCAGATTTCAACCGGCTCGCCGCGTCGGTACCGGTGCTGATCGTCGTCACAGGCTTCCAGGAACGGGCCGGCCAAGAGGGCGTAGTCCCCTTTCCAAGTACAGGGAATTTGTTCGGGCAGCACGGCAGTCCATCGTGGGTCCTCCCGGTTGAGCCACTGGGGAGCATCGGAGAATAGGAACATTGATGCAAATGGCGGCCGGCTCAGTAAGAGAGCCAGCTCCGGAGTGAGCGGCTGGGGAATCCCGCGCATGTATGTGGTGCCTCGTTCATCGACCACGCGGCTGAAGGGGCCGCGGAGCGTGGCATAGCGTGGGCCTAATGCCGCCGCATTGGCTGGCAGTTTGTAGCCGGTCAACGTCACCGAGAAGAAGTGAATGCCATCGATCCGCTGCCAGGGCGACGACTTGATCAGATGGATGCCGACAAATCCCGCCTCCGTCATGCCCGCCATATAGTCGGTGAGTGTGAGGGCGCCAGACAGGCAATCGCCCCATTTCTCAGCGTCGTGGATGAGATACTGAGGCACGGGCTGATCGGCGACAATATCTGAAATCGTGAAACGTCCACCTAATTTGGCGATGCGGAACATTTCGCGGAAGACCTTGCGCTTGTCCGGGGCCAAGTTGATTACGCAATTGGAGATGATCAAATCAACCGTGCCGTCCGCCACCGGCATGGCATCGGCCATGCCTTTCCTGAATTCTACATTGGAAGAGGGGTAGCCGAGATTACCGGCTACGATGACGGCATTCCGGCGCGCAATTTCCAGCATCGTATCCGTCATGTCGATCCCGATCACATGGCCTGTCTGGCCGACAAGACGCGAGGCCTCGAAGCAGTCGATGCCGCCGCCCGATCCGATATCTAGAACGGTTTCCCCGGCGCTCACGGTTTTCAGCCCGGCAGGCGTGCCGCAACCGTAGGAAATCTTGAGCACTTCCTCCGGGATGAAGGTCTTGAGATGCCCCATGTCATAGCTGGTCGGGCAACACATCTGTTCGCCTGTGCTGGCGGCTTTGGCGTAGCGATCACTAACTGCCCGGGTAACGTTCTCTCCTGGCATGGCTCCCTCGTTAATCTATGAACCTATTGAGATAAGTCTATGTATCAATGTTTCCAATTTGACGTCGATCTCTATCCGTGTAGCAAGATAGACGCTTCAGGGGAAGAGTACAGCGAGGAGCATGAGGATTCTGTAAGCTGGCTTACATTGGATCATACGCTGTAAGTGAGAGCATCACCGCACAAGGGATCCGTCACCAGCGCAGAGGACGTCTGACGGAGTGGAGCGTGGATCGGATAGGTTCCTCGTCCCCTTGACTCGATACCATAGTCCTAGGTGTAGCATCTTCCCAAGGAGCGACGATGACATCCCAACGTACAATTGGCTGGCTCGCAAAATCGGCTGGGGTGTGTATCCAAACAGTTCGGTACTATGAGAAGCGGAAACTCCTCTCACCAAGCGGCCGTCGACCATCCGGATATCGTATCTATGACCACGAGGCATTGACACGTCTCCGTTTCATCAGGAACGCGCAAACGCTCGGGTTCACACTTCGAGAGATCGACGAATTGCTCAACCTGCGGGTCACGACGGGGACGCGTTGCGAGGACGTGCAGCGAAAGGCTGAAGCCAAATTGCAGACCGTTGAAGCCAAGATACTAGACTTGCAGACCTTGGTCCGAGCCTTGCGCGGCTTAATTCGCACCTGTCGAGCCTGGCAACCGATCAATCGTTGCCAGATTGTGAGTCATTTGGAGAAAACAGAGGGCACCACAACCCAGGTCAACAGGAGAGCGTGAATCATGCCATCCCACCAGCACAGTGCCTTTGCAGGATTTCGCCGTCTTAGCCCTAAGGTCACAGGCGCGTTGCTTCGCATGCGCCAGGAGACGTATCGCGACGGGGCGGTTCCGGCCAAGTACAAGCTGTTGACTGCCATGGCCATTTCGATCGCCATTCGATGTGAACCTTGCATTCAGGCTTATGTGCAGATGGCGGTCGACAAAGGAATTTCGCAGCAAGAATTGGTTGAATTCCTTGAGGTTGCTATGACCATGCAAGGCTGTCCGGGTGAGGAGTGGGCACTCAAAGCCTATGCCTTGTACAAAGAGTGTCTGGATCATGGCTCACCCTCAACGACATCCGGCTGCTGCGATCATCGGACAACGACTCAGGCGGATGGGAGGTGACACGATGAGCCGACGAACCAGTTCTGTGATTGTGGCGATGTGTGTGTGGTTGATCGGGAGCGCTGGCCTTGGGATTCAGCAGGTGTCAGCCGCCAACATTCTGATCCACACGAAAACGTCGCTCGCGCTGGATGATGCGCAGATCTGCGCAGTGCCGAATGTCGCCTGGGCCGCAGTCAAGGCGGGGCACAGGGTCACGGTTCTGGTTGATGCGAGCGCAGTGACGTCGGTGACGAAAGGCTTCGGCTGGTTCAGACGGCTGATCGGGTCCGAGTCAACCGCGTTGGATCGTGCTGGTTTGCCAGATTGGGAGCGGGAGGGTCTTTCCGAACAAATGGACGTACCGCTGGAACAGATCCCACACAATTACGGCGAGTATTTCGACTTTCTCAAGAATAATCTGGGCGTCAAGGTTTATGGGAATCAGACGATGATGCAGCTCTACAAGATCGATCCGGAACGGGTCGCCGATTCGGTCACTCCCATTCCACTGGCTAAGATAGTGCAGTTGTTCGAGGCAGCGGACCGGATACTCGTCTATTGAGGTATCATCCTTGATTTCGCATTGCCGATCGACAACCCCCGAGCTAGCCAGACGGCGTACCAGTGGTTCTTAATGGCGCACCCGATTCCTGAAATATTTCCAGACATCAATCGTATCGAGCACCAGGGAGATGGCCATGGAGACCGACAAGATGAGCAAATACTGTTTGAATGACGCTTCAACGGTTGGAATCTTGATCACGACATAGGCCAGCAGCGGGACCCATGGGACGTGGCCGAGCCCAAGGATCTTGGTGAATCCATATCGCGCATAAAGCCCCATCATCAGCATCGCGCTTGCGAGAAAATTCATGAAGATGAGCTGGGCGACCGTTTCCTTCCAGAAGGCCAGACTGGCCATGTTGACGAGCATGAGAAACAGTACCCACAGGGAGACCCATACGGGTTGCTCCATCAATTCAATAAAAAATCGTAACGGGTTTCTCATACCTGAATTTCTTCTGATGATTGGGATCAGCGGTGTGTTGGTGATCACTGATAAGGAGCGGACACCCGGCCGGCTCGATTGCGCCGGCCGGATGTCCGCTGGTCTAGGGCACTAGAACGTGATGACCTGATACCCCTGTGAGACCAGCTTCTTGAAGCTCGGATGGCCGTCGTATTCACCAGCCAGCTTCACTCCGCAGGCCACGACTTTGTCCTTCACACCAAAAGCCCCGGCGCAAAAGTCGCACGCCCCGCTGATGCGATCTTTCACCGCCACGTAGAGCCCGTGGGCCATGTGATCGGGCTTCTCCAGTTCTGGAATCCACTTGGACCCGGCGCCATCGAAAATGAGTTGAACGTCGTCGTGCGCGTCCTTGAACTCCTTCACGGCTTCCATCGCATTGACCACCCGTCCCAATCCCTCATGGGTGTCGGTGTCGGCTAAGACCACGATCGCAACTTTGGACATGCTGTACTCCTTTCAGAACAAACAGGTGAATGATGAAAAGGTCCGCCTCATGTATAGGGCGGACGCGGCATCATGCCGCGATGATCTCGCATGCTATTGCGCAACTCTCAGGATTTCTGTGGGCTGGATTACAACTGAATGGAGAAAGAATGCCGGGGACGTGAGCTGCCTTACAGATCAGCGCCGAGAAGCCCGCTAGGATCGCGCGCAGGATAGCTACACTTCTCCCATCCACAAGGAGGTGAACCATGACCTGCGAACGATGCAACGGGCTGATGGTGCGGGAACAGATTTGCGATCTTCAGGGGCGGAGCAGCAGCCTGTGCGTAGACGGCTATCGCTGCCTGCTCTGTGGCGATCTGGTCGATGCAATGATTCTCGACAACAGACAGCGCTCGCTCAATGGAGTCGAAACATTCAACAGAACTAGACCACGTATCCCACAGGTCGTGACGGCATAAGAGACAAGAAACATCAACTCAAGAAAGGAGGTAAAATCATGCCACTCGCACAACTCAAAGGACTCAGCGGCTATCTCAGCATGGAGCAAAAGCAGGAGCTGATTCGAAAGGTGACGGATGCAATCGTCTCGGTCGAAGGAGAAGGATTGCGGCCCGTGACCTGGGTGATTGTTGAGGATGTCCCGTTAAACGAGCCCGAAGAATATCGATTTCCTCAAGCGCTCTGGCGTTCGCAATGCTCACGGCCGCATAGTCGGCAAACATCCGCAGCCATTCGAACGCCTCTGTATCGAGCAGTCCGCGATCAAAGAGCGCCAGGACTCCGAGCACGTCACCCCGGAAGATTAGAGGGTGTGCCGCAAACGTCCGAATACCCTCCCGTGAAAACCAGGAAGGATCGGCAATCCACTCCTCGTCGCCTTGAATTTCGGCAAGCCAGAGAGCTTCTCCGTTCATCGCCACGCGTCCGATCTTGCGCTCGCCGATCAGGCAGCGATGAAAGGATCCGTCAAGGCGGCCGTAATCAGCCTGCGGATCGTGTGGGACGCCGGCGCTCGCCGCGAGGTGCAAGGACCTTGTGAGGTCGGAGGTCTCGTTCCGACTGCGACACACCTCGCAGAGCGAATCCCGCTCGGCGAGCCAGATACGAGTTAGAACGGTGTTCGGGCACTGTGCAATGCCATCAGTGATGGTTCGCAGCACGTCTCGGAGCGCGCGCTGACGGGCGGTCGCAACCATGACCTGGGGAAGTTGGTGGGGATTCATAGTCGTGAGACTACGAGACCTCGAAAGAATACGCAACGAGTAATCGTAGATTATGAAATATCGTAGCGCTCTGTGATCGGCAAATCCCTACATCTATTTATACTTTTCAACTAGTTATCTATCAAGCTCCGCTCGGCACACTACCTGCTGTAGACGAGTGTAACCGCAGCAACCGGCGCGCGGATCTACTCATCAATCAACCCAAGGAGGCATCATGAACCGCATTGCACAACTGGATCCTCAGACCACCACTGGCCAGGCCAAGATTCTCTTCGATGGCGTCCAGGGAAAATTGGGCGTCGTGCCTAACCTGATTCGAGTACTGGGCAATACGCCCGCTGCGCTCAAAGGTTACCTCAATTTCAGCGCCGCCCTTGCGGATGGAAGCTTCAGCCCGAAGGTTCGTGAACAGGTCGCGCTCGCGGTCGCCGAGACGAATCAATGCGCATATTGCCTTAGTGCGCACACGTTTATCGGCGGCAAGCTGGGGCTGACCCAGCAGGACCTCGCCGAGGCGCGACAGGCCAATGCCGCCGATCCGCGAATCGATGCCATCCTCAAGCTCGCGCACAGCATTGTGGTGCAGCGGGGCGAGCTGGGGGCGACGGGCCTCGACCAAGCACGTCGGGCGGGGCTGACCGACAGCGAGATCGTTGAAACGGTGGCCCATGTCGCGCTGAACATTTTCAGCAACTACATCAACCATATCGCCGGCACTGTCATCGACTTTCCTGAAGTCACACTCACGCATGGGTGCGCTGCCTCTTCTTGCGCCTGCGGCTAAAGGCAGAAGACTAGTGGAGTCTCAAGGAACGTACCCTGATCAACACCGAAGAAAGGATGCCATCATGACCATGTTTGTTCGATCAATCGTCGTATCACTCGCAGCTGTTGTCGTGAGTCTTCCCCTGATATCAGTAGTGTACGCACAGGACCCGAAACCGACCGTCCCACACTATACGGGACCACGGGAGGATGCGCCGGTCCCACGTCCTGGCCTGATACCCAAGAAGGGCCGGGTCGCTGTGGTCGTGACCGATCCACAAAACGACTTCCTGAGCCCGAAGGGGGTGGCCTGGGGTGTGGTCGGACAGAGCGTGCAGGAAAATCATACGGTCGAACATATCGAGAGTCTCTTCAAGGCTGCCAAGGCAGCCGAGGTGCCGGTCTTCGTCAGCCCGCACTATTACTATCCGCATGACCATCGGTGGAAGTTCGGCGGCGCGCTGGAAGCGTTGATGCACAACATCGGGATGTTTGATCGGAAAGCGCCTTTGACGCAGGAGGGTTTTATCGGCTCGGGAGCCGATTGGCTGGACCGCTACAAGCCCTTTATTGAGGACGGTCGTACGGTTGTGACCAGCCCGCACAAGGTGTTCGGTCCCGAGTCGAACGATCTCATCTTGCAACTTCGAAAGGCCGATGTCAGTCAAGTAATCCTCGCCGGGATGTCCGCCAATCTCTGCACGGAATCCCATCTGCGCGAGTTGCTGGAAGAGGGATTCGAGGTCGTTGTGGTGACCGATGCCACGGCCGCTGCCAAGCTGCCGGGGTTCGACGGCTATGAGGCGGCCTTCGTGAATTTCCGTTTGATCGCGAGTGATGTGTGGAACACCGCTCAGACGGTCAAGATTCTCTCGGCGATCAAGTAATGATTCGTGCCAGTAGTTGCACGATCTTTAATAAGGGAGGACCCATGAAAACAGCGATTATTATCATGTCCGATCCGAAGAGCGGCTCAGAGGAAGCACTCGGCCGAGTCTTTAACGCGCTGGCGCTCGCATCTGAAAGCAAGCAGAAGGGGGATGAGGTGGCCGTGGTGTTCAACGGCGCCGGCACGCGGTGGCCGGCGGAGCTGACCAAGCTGTCGCATCCGGCTAATGCGCTCTACAACTCGGTTCGCGACGTCGTACAGGGCGCCTCCTGCGGATGCGCGGATGTCTTTGGCGCCAAAGAAGGCGTGGAATCATGCGGTGTGCCGCTGAAGAAAGATAACGCATTGGCCGGAACGTCCGGCCTCTTGAGCCTGCGCCGGTATGTGACGGACGGGTGGCAGACGATCGTATTTTGAGCCGTGCTCATGGTGGCGGCCGGGAGTTCACTCCCGGCCGCCAGGGGGCTGACGGCCTGCGAGGGGAAACACGATGGCAACGAAATATCTCGATCTGACATTTACGGATTCGGTATGTCGCGCGCAGCAGCAATACTATGGGCGCACGGGTGCAATCACCGGCGCATCCGAACGGGACCCGCTCGGCCAGGCCGAGGCCGGGTTCATCGCGGCGCGAGACAGCTTCTACCTGGGGTCTATCAGCGAAAGCGGATGGCCCTACATCCAGCATCGTGGAGGACCTCAGGGATTTTTGCGAGTCATCGACGAAAGGACTCTGGCATTCGCCGATTACAAGGGCAACCGACAATTGCTCACGACCGGCAACGTCTCCGTGAACGATCGCGTCGCGCTGTTTCTCATGGACTATAAGAACCGCGCCCGACTGAAACTTCTTGGTCATGCCCGTGTCGAGGACGCCCGCGTCCATCCGGAACTCGTCGCGCAGATTGCCGATTCGAAGATGCGGTCGAGCGTGGAGCGTCTGGTCTTTATCGATGTCGTCTCGTTCGATTGGAACTGCCCGAAACACATCACCCCACTCTATTCCATGGGCGAGGTGGAAGAGGTCATGGGACCGTTGAAATCCCGTATCGCCGAGCTAGAGGGGCAACCTCGGTCATTTTAAGACTCGACGATGAGCGGGCGCCTGTCGGTGTAATCATCACAGTCATTCGCGAAGGAGGAACGGAGATGGGAACGCGGCATTACTTACGAAATCCTCTATGGTTTTTCATCGACCTGATGCGCCAACCGATATGGGTCTCCGTCTGGGTGATCGCCCTGATGATTGTCAACCTGGCTGGCGTGGTGTTTTGGAGCGAACCGCTGGCCAAGCTCATCGTGGTCGTTTTCATGCTGTCGGCCATGCTGATGATGGGGCTCTATGCGGTATTCGGCTTTGAACGGATACTCGGCTTGGGACACATATTCTGGATTCCCTTACTGTGGTATCTCATCATCCAGCTTCAACAGACTGAAGGGCCGTTTGCCGGCTACCTCGTCGTGCTCTCCCTGGTGATCGGCATTTCGTTGCTCTTCGATATACGCGATGTGTGGATCTATCTGTCAGCCAAACGGGTGCGGCCCTGAGTTGTTGTCTGTAGCCTTATAAGAGAAGGAGCGAAGTAATCATGACACATTCTTCATCAGCCATCCTGGGCCATACGATTCATGGGCAAGGCATCGAGAAGGTACTGCTGTTGCATCACTGGATGGGTGATGCAGGAAGTTACGATCCTCTGATTCCTTACCTCAACCCGGTCACCTATACCTACGCGTTTGCAGATGTGCGAGGGTATGGCACGTCGCGGCATCTTTCGGGCGCGTACAGCGTGGACGAGGTAGCGGAGGATGCGTTTGATCTGGCCGACAGCCTCGGTTGGACCGACTTCCATGTCATCGGGCATTCGATGTCGGGTATGGTTGTGCAACGGATGTTGGTCGATGATTGGATTTCCGGTGTGAAACGGATCAAGAGCGCGATCGCGATTACGCCGGTGTCTGCTGATGGCTATCCTGCCGACGAAGGAACTAAGAAATTTCTCTGGGACTTGATCCACGAGCCTGAACTGACGGAACAGGGCTTCTTTATGCTCACTGGACAGCGGCTCCTTCCGGCTTGGGGACGGATGAAGACGAACCGGCATCTCCAAACCTCTACGAAAGAAGCCGTCAAGGGTTACTACCGGATGTGGTTGGAAACCGACTTTTCCGAGGAGGTCCGCAGAGCCAAGGTCGATATACCATTGCTGGTGATTGGCGGGCGGCAGGATCTCCCTGGTTTCCAAGAGGAGCACCTGAGAAAGACCGTCGGCGGCTGGTTTCCGAACGTGGAGTTCACGTTTATCACAGACGCCGGCCACTTCCCGATGGACGAGACGCCGGTGTATCTGGCGAGTCTTATCGAGCGTTTTCTGGACACCCGTCGTGGCGCCCGCCATGAGAAACAGGCGCTTAGGCACATGGATTCAGTACTCAATGCGGTTTAACGATCCAGCGTTATTCATTCATCAAGGTCTCGTCTTGGTTGTTAACTAGGGCTCTGATCATGGAGGTCATCAATGGACCGTTCGAATCGCCCCATCGCCCTCATTGTCGGTGGCTCCAGCGGCATCGGGTTTGCCACCGCGAAGCGCTTGTTGGAACGTCACATCCCGGTCACGATCATCGGCAAGTCCAAAAGCAAACTGGAAGCGGCTCTTGCTGAGCTATCGAGGTTTGGGACTGTTGAAGCACTCCACGCTGACTTGTACGCAGCGAAGGATGTCCAGCGTGTTATGGCATTTGCCGGTGACCAGAACCGCCCTATCAAATATTTGGTGAATGCCGCGGGGTATTTCAAGCCGACGCCGTTTCTCGATCATACAGGCGAAGACTACGATATGTACCTGGATCTGAACCGGGCCCTCTTCTTCATTTCCCAAGCCGTTGCCAAGAACATGGCGGCGAACGGTGGAGGATCTATCGTGCATATCGGTTCCATGTGGGCGCGACAAGCGATCAAAGCGACGCCGTCTTCGGCCTATTCTATGGCAAAAGCAGGACTGCATGCGCTCACCCAACATATGGCGATGGAGCTGGCCGGCCACAACATCCGTGTCAATGCCGTTTCCCCGGCTGTGGTCCACACGCCGATTTACCAGGCGTTCATCGAGCCCAGTAAAGTTGAGGAGACATTGTCTTCCTTCAACGGCTTTCATCCAATCGGCCGGATCGGGACTCCTGATGACGTGGCGCGAGCCATCCAATTCTTACTGAGCGACGATGCTGCTTGGGTGACTGGTGCTATTTGGGATGTCGATGGGGGAGTGATGGCGGGACGTAACTAATCAACAGGGGGAAAGAAGCGCTCTCCTTTGTCTCAAGCAGGGATGTCGGCCTAAGCAGTATTCATGATTGTGGGCGGTTTGCGTACCGGCCTAGCTGCGTCACGAATGGGAAGCGGAGCATCATGAGGAGGTTCAGGCAGACCGGTGGACCGAGATGCTCAAGGCCGATCTTCATGCCGGGCTGTCCCAACGCCGGTTCGGCACAATAGGTGCCGAACAGGCGATCCCACCAGGGCACGTTGAATCCGTAGTTGCTGTTGGTTTCTCGCACGTCCGTCGAATGGTGAATTCGATGCATGTCCGGCGTGACGACGAACCACCGGAGCACCCGATCGAGGGTGGCAGGCATTCGAACATTGCTGTGGTTGAAGAGGGCCGCACTGTTCAAGACGACCTCAAAGATCACGACCGCCAGCGGAGCCATGCCCAGCACGAGGACCGACAGGGCCTTCACTCCTGTTGAGAGGATGATCTCGACCGGGTGAAAACGCACCCCGCTGGTCACATCCAGGTCCAGGTCGGAGTGGTGCATCATATGAAAGCGCCACAAGATCGGCACGTAATGAAAGACTTGATGCTGCCAATAGATGATGAAATCGAGTGCGAGAACAGCCAAAGCGAGTTCAATCCAGACCGGCCCTTCGACCCAGTTCAAGAGTCCCCAGCGATGGTTCTGCGTCATAGCCGCTGTCGCCACTACGCTGCCCATGAACAGCAGCCGGGCGAGGACGGTGTTCAAGGCCACAATCGTCAGATTACCACCCCAACGACAGAGTTTTGATGCCGTCAGTTTCCGCCGAGGCGCCAAGAGTTCCCACGTCGCCATTACCCCAAGGACGGATACATACGATCCAATCCGAATGAGATCGACAGCCTCCATTGACCGACCTCCTCCCAATTCTATGCAGCTGACAACGCGATCATACTCCTGTTCCTGAGAGTCAGAGGCAGGAAACGCTGAATGGATTCAGGCTTGAGTCACTAGCCGTCATCATCGTTTGATGTTTCCTTCGAACTGTAAGCTGCCTCACAGCAGCTAGGCCGTAAAGGCCATATGATCCACGCAACACTCCGGTCTTGGAAACACGACGAGAGAAGCCACCGATATGGCCCACACCCTGGAAAGGAGGACCCCTCATGAGCGAGTCCTGAATCTGTCCCGATGCGCTGATGTTCGGTATAGAGCGTCTTTCCCAACTTCGCTAACCCTAACAAAGGAGATTCCGATGAACGCAACGACGAAGAAGCACACCATGATCCACTCCGCATTGTTAGTAGCGTTGAGCTTTGCAGGCGCCCAAGCTGCGAGTGCGGCTCCAAAGATGGCGGAAATGCCGGCCGGTTGGGAAGCCTGTGGTGGCGTCGCCAAGGCGGGAATGAACGACTGTGCGGTCAAGACCAGCCTCCATTCCTGTGTGGGCCAGTCCAAGACCGACAATGAGGCCGACTCGTATGTGTTCCTGCCGAAGGGCTTGTGCACCAAAATCGCCAAGGGCACCGTGTTGCCCATTACGAAAGACGATCTGGCGAAGATGAAAGAGATGATGATGAAAAAGATGTAGGACGACCAGCGATGTCTGTTCAACATCCCGCCCCGATCCCGGCGCAAGCCGGGATCGGACTGCGGGCGCATCATTTTCGCGAGATCCTGGACAGCCCACCGCCGGTGGCCTGGATGGAAACTCATCCGGAGAATTATTTCGGCGAGGGCGGCGCGCCACTCCGCATTCTTGAGCGGATCAGGACTCAGTACCCATTGAGCTTTCACGGCGTCGGCCTGTCGCTCGGCTCCACCGACCCGATGGACCGTGCCCATCTCCATAAGCTGAAAGCCCTGTTCGATCGATTTGAACCGGCTTTCGTGTCGGAGCATCTGTCCTGGAGTTCCGTCGGCAGCCGCTTCTTCAACGATCTCTTGCCGCTGCCCTACACCAAAGAGAGTTTAGACCATGTCTGCGCCAGGATCGACGAAGTCCAGACAATCTTGAAGCGCCCGATGCTCATCGAAAATATTACCCGATATCTGACGTGGCAGGATTCTCCGATTCCGGAAAGCTCTTTCATGGCCGAGACGGTCAAGAGAACCGGTTGCGGGATTCTCCTCGATCTGAACAATGTCTACGTCAATGCCGTGAACTTCGGCCTGGACCCGCTGGAATTTCTCCATGCGCTTCCTGGCCAGGCCGTGCAGGAAATCCACCTGGCGGGCTTCGATCGCTTCGGACGCCTGCTGATCGATACCCATGGCCAGCCCGTCTATCCCGAGGTCTGGGGTTTGTATGAGTGGGCGATCCGCCACTTCGGGCCGCGCCCGACGTTGATTGAATGGGACACCAACCTCCCGCCGCTGTCGGTGCTGGTCGAGCAAGCCGCACAGGCTGACGTCATTCTTGGAGGCTGCCATGTCGCGGCTCTGTGACCTGCAACAGGCTTTTGCCGAGGCCATCGTCGAAGGGAAGCACACTGCGGTCACGGCCGCGATGGCGGCGGACGGATCGGCCCTGCGCAGCATGGCGCTCTACCGCCGATTGATCAGGAATAACTTTGTGCAGGTGCTCAGGATCACCTATCCGGTGTTGCATCGACTGGTCGGCGGTGGTTTTTTCAGTGTGCTCGCACACGGATACATCAAACACTATCCCTCGACCAGCGGCGATCTGTTTCCCTATGGCCGCCACCTCCCGGCCTGGCTGCAACACATCGAGGCGCCCCCGCTCCTTGGCGAACTAGCTAGGCTGGAATGGGCCTGTCACGAGATGTATCAGGCGGCAGATTCATCGCCGTTGTCCCATGACCAGCTTCAGGCCATGGTCTCGGCGGATCCCTCGCTCGTCACCATCCGGTTCCATCAGACCGCGCGGTTCCTGTCCTTTCCCGTTCCGGTCCATCGCGTCTGGCAGGCGCTCCAACCGGACGCATCGCCGGACGAGGTGATCGACTTGCCGCTTCCTGAAGAGGAGACCGGCATCATTGTGACACGCCGCGAGGGCCAGGTGCGGGTCACCCCGTTGAACTGGTTGGATTACCGCCTGCTAGAAGCTCTGTCTCAGGGAGCGACCGTCGCATCGATCGAACGACTGGCACGAGAGGCCGAGTCCGGCTTTGATTTCACCCGGCTGATGACCACACTGCTGAACTTGCAGGTGATGGCTGGAATTTCCATGAAGGAGGGCTTGTGACGCACCCCGCCGGTTTCCTGAATCGCGTGATCGATCATGGAGCGCCTGCCTATCTGCGGATAATCCGTGGAGTCGAAGCGCTGACTCCCTTGTTCGACTTGTCTGTGCGTCTGTACCTCGCGAACATCTTCTGGAAAGGCGGGATGGTCAAGCTCTCCAGTTGGATGTCCACGGTGATGCTGTTTACCATGGTGTACGATGTGCCAGTACTGCCGCCAGAAGTCGCGGCCTATCTGTCGACGGCTGTTGAACTCGGCGGCTCGTTTCTGCTGGCAATCGGCTTGGCCGGACGATGGGCCGCCCTCTCGCTCTTCGGACTCAATATCGTCGCCGCACTCTCGTATGGGCAGCTGTCTGAAGCCGCGCTGCAAGAGGCGTTTTATTGGGGCATTCTCTTTCTCTATTTTGTTCTGCACGGACCGGGGCTGATCTCTGTGGACGCCCTGCTGGATCGCGCCTATCGACGAAGGCAAACTACAAGTGCGACCGGCCGCGTAGCCTCGCCTCAAACCGCTTCCTCTGGGGCCTGAGTCGGCGAGCCGCGCGCCTGAGGCCTTCACGCGCGTCGTTTTACGAAAGGAGCCGAGCATGAAACAGTTGCTTGCAATTCCGATCTGTATCCTGGCCATCGGTTTTCTTGGAGGGAGCGTGTCGGAGGCGGGCGGACAGAAGATGGCGTCCTTCGAGTTGCGCGCGCTGGACGGCACAGCCTATACCGACCGCCAGCTCATCGGCCAGCCGGCGCTGCTCATGTTTTGGGCCTCGTGGTGCCATGTCTGCCAGGGCGAGCTTCCCAAGATGCAAGCCCTGTATGACCGGTTGAAGCGAACGCCGTTTCACATTCTTACCGTCGGCTTTGCGGATACCGGAGCCAATATCCGCAACTATGTGGAGTCTCAGGCGCCCCCGTTCACCTTTCCGGTGCTCTATGACGTCGGCAACCAGCTGGCATCGCAACTGGGAGTGCGCAGTACACCGACCTTCTTTCTGCTGAATAAGAAAGGAGCCATCGTCGTGGTTCATCGAGGCGGAGGATTGCTCGAGGATCCCCAATTTGAGATCGCAGTAAATTACCTGCTTCAGGAACAGTAAATGGAAGGCAGTCCGGCGAACATCTATTCTCGCGGAGGGAGACATGAATCGAGACCAGGCAGACAACCGGCTTCTGACGCCATTCACGCTCAATGCCGCGCTTCGCGCGAACAACCGCATCGCACTGGCGCCGATGACGCGCGCGCGCGCCGGCCGGCACCGTATACCCAACGGGCTGATGGCGGAATATTACCGGCAGCGCGCGTCCGCCGGATTGATGATCTCCGAAGCCACCGTGGTGTCCACGCAAGGCATCGGCTGGGTCGATTCCCCCGGCATCTACTCCGATGCGCAGACGGAGGGATGGAAGCGAGTCGTGACCTCCGTCCATCGAGCCGGCGGAGTCATGCTGCTCCAGCTCTGGCATTGCGGGCGCGCCTCACATAGCACGTTTCACCTCGAAGACGGCGCGCCGGTCGCGCCCTCCCCGATCGCCATCCAGGGCGACGGAATTCAGACTCCAGTAGGCCATCAGCCGTACGAAGTTCCCAGAGCGTTGGAGACCGAAGAAGTTCTGCAAGTGGCAGACGCCTACCGGCACGCCGCCAAACGAGCCCTGCAGGCCGGCTTCGACGGCGTGGAAATCCACGGCGCCAACGGCTATCTGATCGATCAATTCTTGCAATCCAGAACTAACCGCCGCATGGACCGTTACGGAGGCAGCATAGAAAACCGATACCGATTCCTGGACGACATCGTGCAGGCCGTGACGTCGGAAATGCCCGCCGCCCGCGTCGGCGTTCGACTCTCGCCTAACGGCGTCTTCAACGATATGGGGTCGCCGGATTTTCGCGAGACCTTTACCTTCGCCGCCCAACAACTGGATCGCTACGGCTTAGCCTATCTGCATCTTGTGGACGGGCTGGCGTTCGGATTTCACAGGCTTGGCGAACCGATGACCTTGACGGAGTTTCGCCGCGTGTTTCACGGACCGCTCATCGGGAACGGCGGATATACGCCTGCGACCGCTGAGGCGGCGATTCGAGAAGGATCGGCCGATCTCATCGCCTTCGGGCGTCCCTACATCAGCAACCCGGATCTGGTCGAACGCATTGCGCAGGGCTGGCCCCTGGCGCCCGATGCGCCGATGGACGTCTGGTACATGCCGAATCCTCGCGGGTACGCAGATTTTCCCATCTATCGATGAGGGAGATGGGGGGATAGCGCGTCGCAGGGCGCACTAAAGAGCGTGCCGATGCCGGTCCTCGGAGCAATCGACAAGGGAAGCCCCATGAGCCAGCAGAATGAGGGAAAAGTGGTCTCGTCGGAGCTAGATGGTAATAACCCTGTTGGTCGCCGAGCATGGCTGATTAGCGCCGTTGCGACAATTGGAGCCACTGCCGCCAGCGTGATCGCCCCGTCGCTGTTGCCGGCAGCAGAACAGAGCGACACCGATCCCACGAGAGTCCCGGGCCGCATGCCCAGTCCCTATGGCGCTCGCGCATCGGCGGAAACCGCCCGGCGCTTGACTACGGCCACCCATTCACTGACGCCGCACCAATCCTTGCACGGCATCGTCACCCCCTCCGCGCTGCACTTCGAGCGCCATCACAACGGCGTGCCGGCCATCCATCCCGATCGCCACCGGCTGTTGATCCATGGATTGGTCGAACGGCCGCTGGTTTTTTCGATGGCGGATCTCACGCGCTTTCCCTCCGTGACACGCATGCTGTTCATCGAATGTTCCGGCAACTCCGGGAAAGAATGGAAAGGCCCGACAGGGAAAATGGTTCAGGAGACACATGGGCTCATGAGCACGAGCGAGTGGACTGGCGTGCCGCTCTCGACGGTCTTGGCTGAGGCCGGCATCAAGCCGGATGCCGCCTGGGTCCTGGCCGAAGGCAGCGATGCCGCCGCGATGACTCGCAGCCTGCCGCTGGCGGAAGTATTAAAGGAGGCACTCCTCTGCTATGGACAAAATGGCGAGGCGCTCAGGCCGGAACAAGGCTACCCGCTGCGCCTGGTGATCCCCGGCTGGGAAGGGAACACCTGCATCAAGTGGCTCAGGCGCCTCAAGCTCGGCGCAATGCCCTTCATGACCCGTGAGGAAACATCCCGCTATACCGATCTGATGCCGGACGGCACCGCCCGGCAATTTAGCTTTGCCATGGAGGCTAAATCGGTGATTACAAGTCCATCGGGAGGCCAGCAGATCGAACCAGGTTTCGTCGAGATTCGCGGGCTCGCCTGGAGCGGACGCGGTGCGGTAACAGGGGTTGAGGTCAGTACAGACGGAGGGCGGACGTGGGATCAGGCACGGCTACAAGAGCCAGTGTTCCCGCGGTGTCACACGCGTTTCCGCTTCGATTGGCGCTGGAACGGGACGGAAGCAATCCTGCAAAGCCGCTGTACCGATGAGACCGGCTATGTGCAGCCGGCCAGAGCCGCGCTCGTGGCCGCACGAGGCGTCAATTCGTCGTACCACTACAATGCCATTCAGACTTGGCAGGTCAGCCCGGACGGGCAGGTGACGAATGTGCAGGTCTAAAGTGGCGGTCTCGCTGACGAGCTTCGCGCTGCTCTGCTGCGGATTGGCCCTCGCCGAGGAACCGCCTCGGTACGGGTTCGGAAGACCAGCCACGGAAGCTGAAATCAACGCATGGAACATCGATATTGCGCCGGATGGGACAGGGTTGCCGTCTGGTCGGGGAACCGTGACGAAGGGCGCCGCGGTCTATGCTGCCAAATGCGCTTCCTGTCATGGAGCGACGGGGATTGAAGGGCCGCAGACACGGCTTGTCGGAGGCCAGGGCTCATTGGCCACAGACAAACCGGTCAAAACTATCGGCAGCTTCTGGCCCTATGCCACCACCCTGTACGACTACATCTATCGCGCCATGCCGTTGACCGAACCGCAGTCCCTCACGTCAGACGAAGTCTACGCAGTGGTTGCCTGGCTGCTCCATACGAACGGGATTATTTCAGCTGAATCCACCATAGATGCCAATACATTGCCACATGCACGGATGCCGAATCGGAATGGATTCGTTTCAGATCCGCGCCCGGATCTGTCGAAATCGATGCAAAGGGAGTAGTAGCAGATCCGGGCCTTGCCATCTCACTGATGGTGTCTCTACACGCGATTAACTTCTTCCAAACATGCCCGGATACAGTTCCAATATGTTCAGCATAAGGCTGAAGCCAAAGGTGGGACCAGAGTCCGTGGATCCCACAATATCATTCCAGGTCTCGAACGTCCCGTAGGGAAAATGCAGCGCTACCGACCCGAATCGGCGGGTGATCCATCGTCCGTTGGGGGACGCAAACAGACCTGAGTCATAGGTCAGCGCGACTTCCAATTCCCATCGAGGCTTGTTGCCTTTGACGTTGTCATAGTCTGCAAACGAGACCGAGGCCTGGCCTAGGTACGCTTGATTGGCAAGGACGTCGCCTGAATAGGCCGATCCCCCGTAGAGCCGGCTATACCGGCCCATGGCAGACAACCGGACAAACCGGGAGAGGCTGTTCAACACTTCAAGATCTGAATGCGGGAAAATCCAGGCAGCTAATTCTGCGAGTGAGAGTTGGCGAACTCCGATCCGCCCGTAGAGCTCTTGATAGAGCGAGCCTCCGGCAACTCCCAGACCGGCAAACCCTGTGTCACGTGATGAGAACAGCGAGCTCCATCTCGTCAGAGATCCGCCCACCATCACATCCCCGCCTTCACGCGCGCGATCGACCGGGATCGGGTTTTGGCCGGTTGTGCGATGGAAAAATCCATTTTGCAGATAGTGCGAGGGAGTCTCTGACGTCGGTCCGGCCCCGATCGTCAGATTGCCGGACCAGCCGGGAAGCGCCTTGATCCGGTCCGTCCAACTGACGGTGGCGAAATTAAATCCGGCGGTTTCGTCAATGGCATTGAAGCGCACACGGCTGGCATTAAACTCCGTAAACCGGTTGACGGTATAGCCCATCGCGAGTGTGCGGTCCCGGTCGGGGAAGTCGATGGCCCCCCAGTGGGCGCCGGGCGCCACATTCTCTGCCCCAGCGGGCGCGGCGAAACACAGCCATGCCGCCGTCAGCAACAGATAGATCGTGTGAGGAAAAAGTATTCGAACCACGGTGCACGTATCTCCAAGACACTTCGTGAGAGCGAGATGGCTCCATATCACATCATTCAGGATCTCTTCTTCAGCGCGATATCTCCGTAATACGCCTCGGCCGACTCCCCGGTATTATCCGTATCCGTCATGATGGCCACGCCGGAGATCATCGGCGGTTCTTCGCCAAAGGCCTGTTTGTAATCCTCGTAGACGTTTCGCTCTTCGGTGACCCAACTGTCGAGCTTGCCCGGGCCGCTTTCCACGACGATCATATGAACTTGGTCGGTGTAGGGATTCGGCACGGTCGTTCCTACCGGAGCCCGACTCTCCCAGATGTAGTTGATGGCGCCCAGTGGCGGATACCGGCCATAGATCAGCTTGGCCGCTTCGTATTTCGCCTTGCCGAACAGCCCGACCTTCGTGCTGTCGTATTGAAAGGTGACGTAGATGCGGGCAGGATAATCGTCACCCGCCTTCTTGGTCACATCACCGGCTTTCAAGATATTCGCAACCTTCCACTGCCATTGAATGATCGGATATTCCTTCGGATCGATCAGGACTTCTTTCGTTAGCCCAGAAGAAGAAGCTTGACTGGCAGCTTTGACAGCGACGCGGTCGCCGTCTTTGACCAGGCGGTACGTCGTGTGTTGGGGAATCTTCGGAAAGGTGAGCGGCTTCCAGCCGTCTGGCCAGGGGCCGTCGGGCGCTGCCGCAGAAAACGTCCCGATCTCTATTCTTGCTGGAGATTCAGCTTGCAGCCAATTCGGTTCACTGAGCGTCATCCCCACGACAACCAGAAACATGCTGACCATTGAGATCGAAATACGGAGTGTCATCTGTTGTTTCCTCTAGTCCAACGGTGTGAGAAGCCCAGGAATAGCCCCCGCTTCTATTTTCTCGTCCACGAAAACCACTTACTAAGGATGCTTTTTTGTCGTGCTGTGAAGGTGGTCTTCCGCCAGGCATTGGCGACCTTCTTCACGACCTCACCTTGCGTGGGATAGGGATGGATTGTCGACGCCAGGGTCTTCAAGCCCAGTCCCGCTTTCATGGCAAGCGTGAATTCATTGATTAGATCGCCGGCATGGGCTGCAACAATCGTGGCTCCAAAAATGCGATCCGTCCCCGCTTCCACATGGACTTTCGCAAAGCCCTCCGCTTCACCGTCAAGCACCGCCCGGTCTACCTCGTCTAGGCGATGCGTGAACGTCTCCACCTTGTGCCCCTTCTCCTTCGCCTCAGCTTCGTACAGTCCCACATGGGCGATCTCCGGATCGGTATAGGTCGCCCAGGGGATGACCAGCGAACTGACCCGTGCGGTGCCCAGTCCGAAGGGATGGGGAAAGAGCGCGTTCTGAATGACGATCTGGGCCATGGCGTCTGCCGCATGGGTGAATTTGTAGCGGGAGCAAATATCGCCGGCCGCATAGATATTCGGATTGGTCGTACGGAGCTGGTCGTCGACCGTGACGCCGGTCTTGTCATAGCCGACCCCGGCGGCCTCTAACCCGAGACCGTCGACATTCGGCTTGCGCCCGGCGCCCACTAGAATGTCGTCGACCGTGATATCGTAGGCCCGGCCATGCGATCCGCCCGTCAGCCGCTTGCCGGCCTCCGTCTTCTGGATGGTCAACTCCTTGCCGCAGCAGAACAAGGTCACACCGTCGCGAATCATCGCCTGCTCGACGAGCTCTGCCGCATCGCGATCTTCATTCGGCATGATCCCGTGCAATGCCTCGATGAGATAGACCTGACTGCCGAACCGGGCAAAGGCCTGCGCCAGTTCACAGCCGATGGGGCCTGCACCAATGATGGCTAGCTTCGCCGGAAGTTCGGTTAATGAGAAGATGGTTTCGTTGGTCAGATAACCCGTATCTTGCAGTCCTGGGATGGGAGGCGCAGCGGCGCGTGCGCCAGTGCAGATCACGGCCTTGGCAAAGTCCAAGGTGGTGCCGCCCACCTGCACCATCTGCGCACCGGTGAATTGCGCCTGTCCCAAGTACACATCCACACCCAAGCCGGTAAACCGTTGCGCTGAATCGGTCCGGCTGAGTTGCGCCCGCAGGGCCCGCATGCGCGTCATGACGGCGGGGAAATCCTCCTTCGCTTCGCCGGAGAGGTGGAGACCAAACTCCGCACCTCGCCGGACATCGGCCCAGGCGCGCGAGGCCCGGATCAACGCTTTGGAGGGCACACAGCCGACGTTCAAACAGTCGCCCCCCATAAGATGCCGTTCGATCAGCGCGACTTTCGCTCCCAGACCGGCGGCGATAGCCGCCGTCACGAGCCCGGCCGTTCCACCACCGAGAACCACCAGGTTATATTGACCGGTCGGGGTCGGGTTCACCCATTGTGGTGGATGGACATGATTGATCAGGCGTTGATTATGTTCGTCATCGGGTAATATCACGTTGGAAGGAATAGTCTTCTCAGGCGCGCTCATGGGCGTGGTCCTTTCGGTTGATGAGGAGGCATCGAATCTCGCTCATGGGTGAAAGGGAACCTCGGTACGAAGCCCTGGTTGAGCCGGCTTGCCGGTGTATCTTTTGTATGCGATCGGTACCAGCGCGAGCAGTCCCAACAAGGTGAACGCAAGGATCACATTGGGCGAGGCGATTTCTTTGAGCGAATTGATCGTGCCCAACTGACGCCCGGCATAGGCATAGACAAAGCTGCCCGGAATGATCCCCAGCGCTGTTGCGGCGACGTAAGAGCCGAGGCGGACCCGGGTCAGGCCCGACACCAGATTGACCAGGAAGAAGGGAAACAACGGAACGAGCCGGAGCGTCACGAGGTAGCTGAACGCGTTCTTCGCAAACCCCTCTTGAATCGGTCTCAGTTTCTCTCCGAACTTCTGTTCAACCCACCCGCGTAGGAGATAGCGTGCTGTCAAGAACGCCAGTGTGGCCCCGCTGGTCGCCCCGAGATTGACGAAGAAGGTTCCCGTGACACTCCCGAACAGAAACCCTCCGACAAGAGTCAGAATCGTGGCGCCGGGAAGTGACAAGCCGGTCACCAGGCTGTAGACGGCGATAAAACTCGCCGCCGCCGCGGCGCGGTGTTCATCGGCGAAAGTCAGCAGCCGGTCGCGGTTGGCCTTTACCGTCTCCAGCGTGAGGTAGGCATCCAGGTCAAACCAGAAAAATACGCCGACGGCGAGTCCGATCACTGCGGCGATGATGAATTTGCCTGAACGCGGCCCGGTCGTCGATTCAAATGGCAACGAGTCTTGGAGGGCTGCTTGTTTTGAATGTCCAGTTGCCCCTACGTCCGAATGGCAGGCTGCGCAAGGTGTTTTCATCAGGATGCTCCCTTCGATTGGCTGATTGACGCCGAGCCTCTGTTTCGGCTGAGGTCGATTTGTGTGATTGGAATGTCCTCCCGTCATGCCTGCACGGTAACTCATTTCCGAACTGGGATCTGTGAGCCAGTTCACAGCACGGCACAAGAGGGAGCGATGACGGTCATAGTTTGTGACGGCGCAGGGTTCCAGGCCCCATGGCCTTACCGCGAGGGGCGTACTGTATGATGTGTATGCGCAATGCTCGTGCAGGCCTTCCTTACTGAGTATTCCCGCCTAGCGAGTCCATCCCTTGGCCTCGTAAGGCATGGAAACTGTAAGCGGCCTTACAGTTTTGCGACTTCCCCTAGCATAGACTTACAGTGATGTCCTGCGGGAAATTAAAAAGGTGAATCTCCGGTAATCGAACTACCCTTCTTGCCTTGAAGAGGCGAACCGAGTAGTCTTCGGATATTCCGCGTGAGCCAACTCCATGGACCTTTCGCAAACCGTCCCGAACAAACTCTGGTACCTCAAACACATTCGCTTGTTTGACGGGATTTCTCCTTCTGAAATGCAGGAGATGGAGAAGATCACTCGCATGGAGGAGGTCAAGAAGCGGCAGCCGTTATATCTGCCTGGAGATCCGAGCAGCAGTGTGTATTTCCTCAAACGAGGGCGCGTGAAGATCGCCAACACAGCGCCCAGCGGGAAGGAAGTCACCTTCGATATCCTGGAGGCGGGGGACATTTTCGGAGAACTCGATGTGCTGGAAGATGCTCCTCGATCGACGTCGGCCGAGACCCTCGATGACGCGCTCATCTGCGTAATTCCCCGGAAGGATTTCGATCAGTATTTGGCCATGCATCCCAGCGTGATGTACAAACTGACCAAGTTGATCGGCCTGCGGCTCAAGAAAATCCAAAGCCGTGTCGAAGATCTCGTCTTTCGCGAGGTGCCGGCCCGCCTGGCTCACTTGCTCTCAGAGTTGGGCAAGACCGAGGGGGTTGCAGAGAAACAAGGAATTCGACTGAACGTGAAGCTGACCCATCAGGAAATGGCCAACCTCATCGGGTGCAGCCGTGAAACCGTGAGTGCCATCATGGGGCAATTTCGAGACGACGGCCTCATTCAAACGGACGGCCGGACGATTACCATCCTCAAGCCGAGCGCGCTGTCGCAGCTCGTGTCATGAGTTATGATCTCCCGCTAAGCAGTAGCGCCGTTACTCCCCCGGCGGGCCACCGCTGGCCTATGAAACTTGATAGACACTACCCACGGCTCTTGGGTTGGGCTTGATGTTCTAGCACCCGCCGTTCGGCCTCCATCCAATGGTCGAGGTCATGGCCATCCTCATGGCCACACTGACAGTAGAGCTCATAGGCAAGGGACCGAATCTCCTCTCTCACTTGTTTCGGTCTGGAATGTTCCGGCCCGGCGGGTGAAGCCTTGCGGGAGCTGCGAGGTTTCTTCGGCATGGTATCCTCCTCTCGTTTCCCCGAGCCACAGTGACTCTCTGCATCTTAAACTGGCGGCCCTCCACAGGAGGAACAGGGAGTCTTGGCCGCGGCCCCCATATCATTCGGCGCCAGGGCGACTGGCATGCCGCCCCGAATGAACTGAACCCAACGAGCCGTCGGGTATCGAACGACCAATTTCGGAAGAAGCAGCATTACGGCCACCATGGCCAGACCGGACACTATCATCAGCCACGCGCCCGAGGCGACTTGGCTGCCCGCGTAGGTCAGCGCGAAGGTCGGCGGAATCATCCCGACAAACGTGACGAAAGCGAAGGTCCGGAGTGACATATTGGTCAGGCCGGCGCCGTAACTGATCACGTCGAACGAGAAGAGCGGGACCAGCCGGGCCAGCAGAACAAAGATCGCCAGATGCCGGTCCGAGCATCGCTCGCAGAACGCAACGTTGGTGCGCAGCAGTTTGGCCAGGACGTCCCGCCCCAACATGCGCCCGATGAGAAAACTCGCGATCGCGCCGATCTCCGCGCCGAATACGGCATAGGCAGTGCCCAGCATCGGGCCGAAGGTGGCGCCGGCGGCGATGTCTAAGGGCAGGCTCGGGATCGGACTGATCACGACGCTCGTCGCCATCAGCGCCATAAAGATTGGAGGCGCCCATGGCCCCGCTTGCTGAAGCCAGCCGGTAATCCGTTCCGGATGCAGGAGTTCGCTGAAATCGAACCAGAAGCTGAGTCCGTACCCGCCGAGGATGAGCAGGAGAAAGGCGGCCCCTTTGAGGAGCGCACGGGGCGGCAGCCGTTTCCGCAGTCGGGTGCGAGCGGAGAGTAAATCCGGACGGGACATGGAGATCTCCTCAGTACGGCATGTCACAATTCTATAGCATGAGTGAAATCGGCATAATTAGCCTGCCTTCGCAGGGCGTCGAGCTCAAACTGGCATGCTTCAAGTCTCTCGGGGGCATTAAGACGCATCCTGCACGATCTCGGCGTTGGTAACTGTCATACAACTTACAGGACTTGGAATATTGTAGAAGTCTAGGGAAAGAAGTTGCCAGGCTCAGCACCATCGCGTGCCATACATCGGTCAAAACTTGAAATCACCGCCGAGCCACAGGTTTGTATTGCTGACCGAAGTAGGTTCGAAGCTAAACTTCCGACTGCCATGTTGACAGCCGAACTTCAGCGTCATCGCGTCGGTGAAACGATACTGAAACTCCAGGTCGCCTTGATAAACATTCTCGTGGGCGCCGCGATGCATATCGTCCGCGAGGCCGCTCGTAAAATTATTGCGCTCGTAGTCTAGACCGAAAATGACACTCACACGCTCCATTGCCTGCACCACCAGTTCGGCCGAGGCATAGTGATTGACATAAGAGATGTCATCGTGAATCTGTGGTTGGTTTCGTCCGTCGGCCAGTCCTCGCTCGTAATGGTACCCCACCAGCAATTGAACCCGCGGAGTGATGCTCCATTCGACGTGGGGGCCGACCGTCCAGAAGCTGGTGTCACGTTCGCTGAAGGCTTCATTGTATTGCCGCAGGCCATAGCGCCCGAGGAGCCGCACCGTGACGTTCGAGGCCACGCGGCGTTCCAGGTGGGTGCTCCAAAATTGAGTCGTCACGCGTTCATCGACCAGCAGTTCTTTCCCGGAACGGCGCTCATCATTTTTGCCGACGAACAAGTTGGGCCCGTAGAAATAGTACAGCCGTATTGCCGTGTCAGACGCAACGTCTTGTGTCAGACGCAGACGGTAGGACCCGTGGTTGAAGACAGGATTCTCGGCAAAAATGAAGCCTTGCGCCTGCGCCGACAATTCAGTGCGTCCCCAGCGTGAGTCGAAAGTCCGCCGGACGTCGATAGACGGCTCATAGACCATGTCGCTCCCCTGACCGGTTCGATCCACGACCGGCTGAGTGGGGTCATTCTGCAAGGACAGTCTCCGTGTGGCGGAGAAAAGACCGACATCGTCGGTGTAAAAAAGGTTGTTCTGGATCTCGCCTGACCATTGAGCCGAGACAAGCGTGGACTGGAGGAGCACTCCAGCCAGCACGGCCGTGCATCGCACAAGATTCACGAGGAGGCGAGCGCGATAGAACACCGTCACGCTCCTTTCTCGCCGGAGTCCGTTGGTTCCTCCCGTGTAAGAGCGCTGGCACAGACGGCATGCGGACCGAAGGGCTCACCAGTGCGACTGAATCGGACGCGACTCACACCTGGTTCAGAAGACGTCCAGCCACACGTTCTCGTATCCATATTCAGCAACCGTTCGTCTTTTAATTATCAACTGGCGCGGCCGCCATAATTATGATGGCTGGTTTTTCATCTGGCAGGGACAGCCGAACTCTTCTCCTCAGGTCTTCACAGAGACTCCTGCAAGCCGAAGAACCATCTTCATAAACAGGGCGCCGTGATTTTAAGAACCTGTCCGAATATGAGCCTTCTGCGACGGCGCGTGATGCGCGGCGTCGTGATCGGCGTCGAATACTCCATCCGGTTGCGGAACAGCGAATACGTTTTCGGCCATGATAAGCATCCAACTGGCTGCCAGGACAATCAATGGGTGCGACATCCTCATATCAACGAATCCGGAAGGGACGCTTGCTGCCGGGTTGCAAGCACTCTCAGAATCATGTCGGCGTGGTTGAGAGCCCGGACGCTCCAATGTCGAACCGTTTGAAGATAGGCGAGGTCCGCGTAGTGCGGATCCAGGTGAATCGCCTTCCGATAGCTCTCGCTTGCCTGGTCCCCGTGACCACCGGCGAACAGGCCGAGCGCCAAACCGGCCCAGGTGCCGGCCATCTGCTGGTTGAGGTCCACGGCAATCCGCCAGGCCTTCATTGCAGAGACGAGCTGCTCCAACTCAAAGAAAGCAAAACCAAGATTGCTCCAGGCCGGCGCAGAGCCGGGATTGAGCGCAACGGATTCTCGGAACTCTACGAGCGCGGCTTCGGGCTGCCCTTGGAGATGGAGAATCATGCCAAGGTTGTTATGGGGCATGGGATTGAGAGGACTGAGCCGGATCGCTTCACGAAACTCCCGGGCCGCACCCTCCAGGTCTCTTTGCTCGAACAACCGCCCTCCGGCGTCAATATGAAGGAGGGACTCATCCTGTGCGGCACGAATAGTCGGTTCTGAAGCCACCTCGAAAGATGCCTCTGCGTGAGAACCGGCGCACCCAAACGTCATCGTGAGCACCACTGCGGCACTCCAAGCAGACAGGTACGTCATATCGCTCCCTTCATCACTCACTGATCATTGCAACGGAGAAGCACTCTATGGGCGTTCGCACCATTGATGCCGCCTCAGCGGCACGTCGTCATGGCCCGCGTCAGCAACCACACGGTCGCCAGTGCGAAACTCGCGATTCCAACAACGCTACTCCAGAACGCGAAAAAGAGAAGCCGAATATATCCCCCGAGCGTATCTGCTCCATGTGCGATCAGGAGATAAAGGTCCATCCCTAAGCCGACGACCAGCATGATCGCTGAGAATTTAATGAAGATTCCTGCATTCCCTCCAGACAAACATTTCCACCGCATCTCCTGTGTCATAACATTCTCCTTTCCCTCGGCACCCTATCGCGTATGTTTCTCCAATCGAGATCCGGGCTATGAAACACGCGCGCGAATCGTGAGAGTGTCCACCTTGGTCGGCAGGTCCCTGGTCATATCGCTTTTCTTTGCCGAACCTTTTCAAGAACTTGTCGCCCCCCAAAGCGCCTGAACGATTGCCGCGTAATTGCTGGTATCGCTGAGGCTCGTTTCCATCGTTCGCATGGGCTGCGCCCTCACCTGTGTCATCCATGATTGGATGATGCCATGCTACGTCATGATCATGGCGTGGATCTGTGGCACATCTTACAAACGACTGAACAAATTTCCGGCAGAGACGGTCGGGTGAAAATGGGATCTTCGGTTGCGTGAAAAATGGGATGGCGGAGATTGTCGAGCCGGTTCTCGCCTGACTAGTCGCGGTCCAACGCACCGAACTGCGTGTTGCCGGGTACCCAGGCAGCGCATAGCCCATGGCATACGAGACGGCGAAAACTGGCGGGTTAAGGCGAGGGCCATGGAGAATTCGACGATACTGACGTCACCGTAGCGGTTAAAGATGGCCTCGCGCCACATGGTTGGCCTCAAGCGGAAGGGCACATCGAAGCTGTGCTAGGAGCAGGGCTTTCATCAACTGAAGAAAGTGCAGAGCGAGATGTGGAATATGCCGCGCAGATAGGCGAGCGAGATTCTCCGGGCCCATTCTCAACCACACGAAGCCGCTGTTCGACGAGTCAGTCGGTCACAGGATTTTTAGTTTCCTCCTTTGAATACTTGTGTGTCGGGATGGAAGGCGTACCAGGCAAACCAGAACGCCATGAGTGAAGGGAGGAGCGTCCCGTCGGCATCGAAGACTACGGCGCTGCGTGATCGCTCGTTGAACTGTATGGTAATGGAACGACCTCCCACCTGATCGCTGACGGGAGGGTGGACATTCTTCAGCTCTGAAATAGGATAGGCCTTGGCGATACCGTTGATCTCCACCCCGACGACCCATTCTTTGGGATGGTAGCGTGGATCGAAATGCAGGGTGTCGAAATACAGTTCTCTCTCCTCGGCATAACCTGAGTAGGGGTCTCGATCGTAGTGTCTGAAAGACCCTGTTGTCGTGGAGAGGACAAGGGTTGACGGATGGGCCGTCCGCCATTCTGACCAGGTCGTATGTTCGAGGAAGATGGGCGCAAGCGTTGTTCCGGTCATTGGGCCGGCCACTGCATGCATTCCAACCTGCGACCAGAGGCTTTCCGTTTGATGGTCATACATCAGCAAATCGCTCTGATAGAGCAGGCCGGATACGCCGAATGTACGCCGATTCCCTTGTCCCTCCGCATCGAAGGCAATTCCGGTTCCACAGAGGGGACAGTAGGTGACAACAACCGGCTTGCCGCCGACCACATCGTTCACGATTTCGTGCCAGTTAAGAATCTTGATCGGATAAGCCTTGGCTTCGGCTCCCTGTGTAAGTCCCAAGACACGATCCGTATCCTGGAGGAACGTCGCCTCCGCCGCAGAGACGAACCGTGGGGTGAGTAAGGCGGGAATCCCGTCTTTCCCGGGACCGCCATCGACAATCTGGTCGAGCGGTACGCTGTGTTTGGTCAGATCGAACGAGGTCGTCGGGGGCTTTCCAAATCCCAGCCATGCCGCGTAAATCAGCACGGCGCCGATGCCGACCAGGAACAGCAATCGCCGTCGGGGTGGAGCCATATCAGGCCAGAAGGTTGTGCTGGTCTTGGCCGCAGGCGTGAGCGATGGACCGTCCTGGTTCATGTGGTGAGCAGATAGATTGTTATGGCAACCGGGAGTAGCAGCAGCATGATCAGCAGCAGGCCAACGAGCCGCATATCGGTGAATCGGAAGTGTTCCCCCGACGGCGCAATAGGTGCCGGGATTGTCTCCTTGAAATCTTCGTATTCGTCACGCAAACACGCGCTCAGAAACGGCGGAGTGTCCGGGATGTTCGAGGGCATGACTCCGGAAAGGTATCGGTCAAACGCCTTAAAAAATCGGATGGTCGACACGAGCTTGCGGTATGTCGCCTGATCGAGCGCGTTCAATTGGAACGCGTGGGGCAAAACCGTGGCGAAATACATTCCTGCATCATTAGCGGTAATGGCCAACGCGATAATATGCTTGGTGCTGTGATCCAGATGTTCGAGATCAAGCTCTTCTTTGAACAGTTCCCAGGCCGTTTCCAGATAGGCCGGTCGATCGCTCATCCCCAGAAACAGATCCGGCACAAATGAGACACCGAGAGTCTTGGTGATATCCAGAAAGACGGTCTGGGTGGCGGTGATCCGTGAGAGGTCAGAACTGATGCTCTCCGGCTGAATATCCGTTACTGACAGGGTCTTCACCCTAGAGTCGCTCTCCCGGCCGGCAACCGGCCTCATCACGAGTTGCCCCTTTCCCATTCCTTGAGTCTCGCCAGCAACCATTCCTTGCGTGGAATACCCGTGGCAAGGATTCGTCCATCTAGGAGAAAGGCCGGAAACACCAGAATCCCAAGTGCATCACAGTCTTCTTTGCTGGCCGCACGAATATCGATATGCCAATCCGGAAGTTCTTCCTGAATTTCTTGGGCTAAAGTCCGAGCCGATTGTTCGGATAGACACCCCCGGTGAACAAGAATATCAAGACGAGCCATGGGGTAATCCTAGAGCAATACCTCATGGCAATCTGTGAGGCGGCTTACAGTTCAGAGAGGAACGTGGAGTGAGGAGGATCCATCCTCCCAAATCCAAGACCAACGATGATATGAATAACTAGTAGGCACTCCTTTAGAAACCATGGATTGCGACTATATCCTCTTATCGCCCGCGCTGTGGGCGACGGTGCAACAGACTGGGGTCGAGCGGCATTGGGTCTGGGGGCGGCAAGAACGGCGATCTATGGGACTGACCCCGGTTGTCAATAGTGGAATCGGTTGCAGCCTCACGCCGCCAGCTGTTGATGGGCCTGCTGTTGGGCAAACGCCAGGGGGGAGAGGTTCCCGAGCTGGGAATGCCGCCGCTGGCGGTTATAGAAGAGCTCGATGTACGCCGAGATTTCTCGCTAGGTCTGATCCCGCGTGCCATAGCGCCTGCCGCACCAACTCCGTCGTCATCTGCGCGCTCATCGCATAGCCGACCACCTCACAGGTATAAAGGTCTTTGATCCCCGCCAGATACAACCACCCATCCGCCGTGGGCACGTAGGTGATGTCCGTGACCCAGATCTTGTTCGGTCGTGTGGCGACAAATGTTTGAACCGCGATATTCTCGGCTATCGGCAAGGCTGGCTGCGTCTTCGCAAAGTACGCGGTGGTTTTCTTAGGATGTCACGCTCCATCCGCGCCTCTGCGATGTCGCGCTTCAGCTGAGACACCTCGGCCTCTAGTTCCGTGACCGGTCGCCGGGTCTTGTTCAGCCCTGCAAGTTGCCCCTGTCGCGCCCGAAACACCCAGTTTGCGAGGGTCTTCGCTGACATGGCCAGGCGTCGGGCCACCTTCGGAATGGTCAACGCCTGCTCTGGCACCAGCCGCACGGCTTGCTCCCGCATGCTGTCGCGGTACCCGTTCCATCTCACACCTCTAGGCCTCAGATCATAGGTTGAAAGCGTCCACTTTTCGATCCTAGCTCATGCCTATCCTCTGAACCCCGTCGACCGCTATCGCTCCACCACACCCCCTGTCTTCACTATCCTGCGAGGGCTGTCTCTTTTCGACTCCTCCGAATGCACTGTTTTGGTATGATTTCCCTCATGAGCAAATTTACCAGAGGAATAGAGTCTCCCTCTCGGATCCACGTGGTTCTTGAACCACGAGCTAGCCACACATTCCAGGAGATTCTCGCGGTACTGGAGCAAGTTGGCGCGACAGCGATTGATCAGATCAGTGCCGAGTTCATCTCAGCTGAGATCACTCCAGGCTCAGTGCCCTCCCTGGAAGCCATTGCGTTCGTGGAGACAAAGAAGCCCCACGGGTTGCCGTAACGCACTCGCCTACTCAATAATCAAAGCGGAGTTGCCCCCGAGCCACGTCTACAGAGTCTTGGCGGCGCTTCAAGAGCCCCCGGACTTCCTGACGCATCTTCGCTTGTTTCTCGGGCGAAAGCGGCTCAGAGGAAAGACGAACATGAATAATGGCCGGAGTAATGCTGATGGGGCTATCGACTTGTCCACTCATCTGAACGAGCGTTCCTGCCTGTGGGATGAAAATCTCTGTCACCTGGCTCAGTGGGATTCAGCGACCGACTTGAGATGTTCCTAATGACTGTACTTCAGAGGCTACAAACACCCAGCCTCAATCTGTCGCTTTTCTGATCGTGGCCACGAAGCGCGCCTTGCGGCCCGTAAAACTTTTCATCTTCTTGAGTGATGTCTCTACGGGAAGTGGAGATCGCTTGACCTTCTTCAGCATCCTCTCCACGCGAGTGTTTCCGGCCGTGGTTCCAAGAATGGATAGTGGAGTTTTGTTCTTGAGCGCACGATGTTTACGAGTAAGCCATGCGGTCGCGGCATCTTCGCTCCCCAATACTTCACTAACCCATTGCTGTATATCAAAGGCATCCTGTGTCGCTTGCGGGTTGATCCTCGTTTTTGTGGCTTTGTCACGCGGGGCTCTGGCGCTTTTCGGCGGCTGAAGGGGCTCACTGTCCGCGTACATGGGCGGCAACCCTGTTGTTAGAAAGAACACCTCATCGACGAACATCTGCTGTGTGCGTGGCGGCAGTTTTGGCAAGGTGATTTCGAGCCAATCTTTCATGGCCTTGTCAGTGAGTTTCTTAATGCCACTAAACTTTTGAATTGCTTGACGATACCCCTGCATCATACCCAGCGACATTGAGGAGATCCCTTCTTAAAAAGCGACAGGGCAGTCTAGGAACAGTGAGGTGTCTAATCCATTCTTACCTGAACATATATGAAAGATTAGCACCGTCACTGGATAGATTCGAGGCCATTTATTGGGGATCTGAGAGCTTGCAGGCAGTGCCAAGAATTTTTAGAGGAAATTCAGGCAGAGCCAATAAATCTTGGATTGCAGTGCCAAAAGTGATATCAGTGACATGGTATAAGTAGTTGTTAATCAAGGGTGTGAGGTGGCAAGTTTATTTGGAGCCGACACAAGGAGGCCGTAATGCAGATGTCAGGACGTATCGGAATGATGGGATTAGGCATCGCGCTGGTGGGTGCACTCACTGGAATGCCGGTCTTTGCGGCAGATGCCCCAATCGAGGATGGGTCGAAGATCGTGATCTCGTCTCCGAAGGATGGAGACAAGGTCGGCGATACTTTTGAGCTGAAGTATGAATTGACCAAGGGATCCGAGGCGGCCCACGCCCACGTGTACTTGGATAATCAATATCAGAAGGGCTTTCCCGGAACGTTCAAGGGTGTGAGTAAAGGGAAACACCAGATCACCGTGACGGGCGCCAACAAGGACCACAAACTCGTCTCAGCCACACAGACCATCACTGTCGACGTGCAGTAACACAAGAACCGGTCAAACTCACGGCTGCCAGGGCCTCTTATCAAAGAGGCCCTGGTGTGCCCTTCCTGCTATTTCTGTCCCTTCTCCCGGTTGACTCTTCTCTCGCTAGAACGTAGCTTCTCTCCATTTCAGCCGTATACAGCTGGTTCGAGGACAGAGAGTGAATATGGATTGGCTTTGGTTGATCGCTTTTCTTGCGCTGCTCATTGCCGGTGGGGCTGCGTACTATGTGTGGCAGGTAGTCTCGGCGCACACTCGGGACGACTTCCGCGCGCAGCAGCCCATGCTCCGGGTCACCAATATGTCTGCGATGACCGCAGGGAATATACTCACCCTCATTCCGCAGCTCGAAAATGTCGGGCGTGGAGTGGCCTACGATTGCGTCTTGCATCTCGGCGGGTGGGAGGGCAGCTTTTCGGTGAAGAAGGTCTATCCACAGGGCCCGCGCTATCAGAAGCACGCGGCCTCGCTCGTGTTGGGGCCGGATACTCCGCTACGGGTGAAGCTGCAGAGCCATGGCTATCTCCGATTGAGCTATCGGGATCGGTGGGGGCTCAAGTACGATTGTTGGTACCCGGTCACTCAATTTCCCAGCACGACACCGCCGCTCTACAATGTGCAGATCGATTTGGAGCATCCGGACGTTAACGAGCCGACTCCCTCGTTCTGGGAGATGCGGGCACTGCTCCGAAAGAGTACGCCGTCGGAGTGATATGCTGTCGATGACGACCCACGCGTTGGGTATTTCCTTCCTGTGTGCTATTCAAACGGGAGTCGGCCATGAAAACGCTTCCCCTGCCAGTCGTGATTGCCATGTGTGTGGTCTTGTCGGCCTGTGCTGGTCCGGGATCGAGGAAGCCGCTTCCGACGGCGTCGTCCGTTGATCTCACCCGTTATGCAGGAACATGGTACGAGATTGCGCGGCTGCCGATGTGGTTTCAACGGCATTGCGTCGATTCTAAAGCGATCTACACGAGTCGCTCTGACGGTGCGGTCGGGGTTCACAACGAATGTGTGACTGAGAGCGGCGGGCTCGACCAGATCGACGGTGTGGCGACGGTGGTCGACCCGAAGACCAACGCGCGGTTGACGGTGGTCTTTGACAACTTCTTCGCGCGATTGTTCGGCTCATCACGCGAGGGAAACTATTGGGTTCTCGATCTCGATCCCGATTATCGCACCTCGGTGGTTGGTACGCCGGATCGCCGCTTTCTCTGGATCCTCTCGCGTACGCCCCAGCTGGACGATGCGACCTACCGACGACTGGTCGAACGGGCCAGGCAGCTTGGCTTTCCCGTATCAAATCTGATTCTCGCCAAGCGCCCACTGTGAGCCGGTTTGTGCCTGCTTGACTCCGTCTTTTCGGGGAGCGATGCTGAAGGTGTCCCGGAGGTGTCGTATGAGACCGGGGTAGCCTTCTCACCGCTGTTCACGTATCCGTTCTTCTTGTCCGCTTCCATGCGCCCTGCCGGTTTCATACGCCTCGAGGGCGTTCTTGTATCTCCCACCCACTATGAAGGAGGTTGCACCATGAAAACCTCACGAATTGTTGTGGCCGCATCCGCGGTCCTGCTGTTGGCCATCTCGTCGGCTTTCGCCAATCCCGATATGCTGCCGAAGCATCCCGGCTATCCGATGGGTAACGCGATAGATCCAGTCAAAGGACAGTCTCTCGCGAACGACCCCGGTCAGACGAATGCGACGGGGGTAGGGTCGCTTGCGAACGCCGCTGTGTTCGATGACAGCCACTCCAAGCAGAGCCTATCGATCAATCACGATAATCAGCGGATTTTGGAGAAGCCCGGCGCCGGGGTGCTGCCCAGAGTACAGGGGCCCAACATCACGATTGAACCGCCGGTGAAAGAGGCGACGAAAGTGACCGCCACACCGCAATAGTTGCGTGACGTCGCGTGGCCGGACTGTGGGTGGCGCGCTATCTCGGTCCGGCCACTGCTATGCGGACTCCGTCAATCGAACGGGCTCCGGTGGCGTTCTTCTGAAAAACCGGCTTGTTCTTCCCTCGCCGTCGCAGTAGGATGATGCGGCTATTTCGTCATGTTCGATCAATGTTGAGGAGGTATGGCTATGTCAGATCGTTCACTGGGCCTGTGCGCTGTGATCGCATTCGTGGGACTGCTGTTGGGAGGCTGTGCGAGCGATGGTTCAATGGGAACATCGGGAGCATCCGGGGGCGGGTCGTCTTCCGGTAGCGGGGCGACGTTCGGCACGACGAAGAATATCGAGCGTGTCGCTGCAGGCGCGGTCGAAGACAATCTGAATGCCTGTATGGCGCGCATTCCCAAGGACGCCTCCGCGGGTCAGCGGATGTTGGCTGAGGAAAGCTGCCGCCGCGATCAAGCCAATCGTCGCTAGCGCTTTGTGTTGTCGTAAGGCGGCGCGGGCAGGCGCGTCGCCTTACGACAGGTCCCCTCCAGTTGTTCACTCTTCTCTCGCATTCTGGGTATGACCGTAGGGTAGGAAAGCTGCCTCTGTAGGCAGCCTCCCAAAGGCGGGCTGTCGCACGTGCCTACGCGAAACTGTGGATTCGATGAAAGATACGCACAGCAATAGTTGGCGTTGAGCTTACGTAGCCTGACGGGTTGATCGGGCTTTCGTGCGCGGTTTCTTCGGCGCCTTGGTCGAACGGTTTGTCTTCGGGGCGACGGGTGGGGTCGAGACTTGTCGTTGCCGAATGGTGTTCGGTTTCTCTGGGGTTTGAAGAATTCTCACAGAGGTTCCAAGATCTTCGATCAGCGCGCGCAAAGGCTCCGCAACCGACCAAGCCTGTGCAAAACACCCGCGCGGATGATGCGGAGCCTCGGCATCGCAAACCTCCGACACCTGACCGAGGCAGGCTTCGCTGAGATGAGCGTCGAGGCCATTCAAGAATCCCCTCGCTTCTGATCGTGACTTGGCATTCCGTCCGAAGCTCTTGATCCAGGCCGTCACCAGCGGCCCGAGGAGAAAGGGCCAGACTGTGCCTTGATGATAGGCGCTGTCTCGTTCCGGCATGCCTCCTTCATAACGGGGGTGATAGCGCGGATCGTCCGGTGACAACGTGCGAACTCCGACCGGAGTAACGAGCTGTTTCTTCACGAGCCGGAGGATGCGTTGCGCACGATCGCGCGGGACCAGGGCGTTCCCCAGGGAGATGGCGTAGAGCTGATTGGGCCTCAAGGAGGTGTCGTTGCCCTCCGGCCCGTCGATGACGTCGTACAGGTAGCCGCCTTGTTCGTACCAGAAGCGCCGCTGAAATGCAGCTATAGCTCGTTGCCGGTCAGCCCGGCATTGATCGGCGTACGATGCCTCGCCGAACAGACGGGCAAGGGTTTCTCCGACACCCAAGGCGTAAATCCACAAGGCTTGAATTTCTACCGGTTTGCCATGTCGCGGGGTGACAACCCAGTCACCGATCTTCGCATCCATCCAGGTCAGTTGGGCGCCGGGAGCTCCCCCGGTGATCAAGCCGTCGTCATCCATTCGAATCCCGTAACGTGTGCCGCGCCGATAGCCATCGAGAATCTGTTTGATGGCAGGCCAGGCCGTGCCGCGGATACGGGAGTCATCCCGGGACGCGGCGAAGTAGCGATCAATGGCATGGATGAACCAGAGTGAGGCGTCGATCGTATTGTACTCCGGCTGCTCGCCGGCATCGGGGAAGCGATTCGGGATCATACCTTCTGAGACGTGGGCGGCAAATGCGGCGATGATCTGCCAGGCGACCTCCAATCGACCGGTCACGAGACAGAGCCCCGGTAACGAGATGAAGGTATCCCTCCCCCAGTCGGTGAACCAGGGATAGCCGGCGATCACCGTCTGCCGATCGCCTCGTTCGGACAGATAGGTGTCCGTGGCACGCCAGAGTGTGCCGGCCAGAGGATCGGCGTTCGGGGCAGCTTGCGTGAGCCGGGTTCGACGCGCCCGCTCACGCTTGGTAAGGGCAGAGACATCGAGCCCGTCGAAGGTTTCGCTGGTGAAGGCCAAGGTCGCGGTTGATCCCGGTGTGAGGCTGAACGTGAACTCTCCAGGCGACCACCAATCTTCCCTATGGTCGAGTCCGCGTTGTTGCTCGACGGGGAACTCAACCTGGCGATACCACTCCGGGGCATGGCGATAGTCACCGGCATGAAACGCTCGGATCGGTGGGAGATCGGGATACACCTGCCAGGTGACGGTCCCTGCTTCGATCGAAGATTCCGTCGATAGCCTTCCATTCTCGTGATGCGTCGCGTGGTAGTCGCGCCCGCTGAGCTTCGGCCTTACGCGGACAATCGCTCGCTGCTTCTTCTTGCCAAGCAATCTCCATCGAACGATGACGAGATCACGTCTATGGACTGTGAAGATCTCACGTTGGACGGTTGTGTCGTGGCAGATAAAGGTCCAGGTAGGCCAGGGATCGGTCGTAAACCCTGTACAGACGTGATAGCCAGATGGATGGACAGCATCAGGATAGCAATTGGTGGAGAGCGGGAAGGAGTGCCTGTCGAGATCGAGCCAGTCTTCCACCTGATTCACCAGCACGAACCGTTCGCTCGGCGGCTTGCGCGCAGTCAATAAGAGCGCATGATATCGGCGAGTGTTGGCTCCCGCGACGGTGCCGGACGAGAATCCTCCACGCCCGTTCGTTTCGAGCCATTCGAGGCTGAGTGCGCGGTCCAGGTTCTGGCAATCTTGGATGCTGATCTTCACATCAGGGCTCTTAATGTCAGCTGTCAGCTTCATCACTCTCCCGACTGCTGAATCAACTTCGCGACCAATCCCGTCCATCCTGTCTGGTGACTCGCGCCGATGCCGGCGCCGTTGTCGCCATGGAAATATTCATAGAAGGGCACGTGATTCTGCCAGTGCGGGTCGTCCTGGAATCGCGATGTTCCGCCGAATACCGGTCTTTTTCCCGAGGCATCCTTCAAAAAGATGTGGGTGAGCCGTCTGGACACTTCTGCTGCCACTTGCCAGAGGGTGGCCTGACGGCCGGAACCGGTCGGGTACTCCACCTTGTATTGGTCGCCGAGGAAGTAATGAAACTTCTGCAGTGATTCAATCAGGAGATAATTGACGGGGAACCAGATCGGTCCGCGCCAGTTGGAGTTGCCACCGAACAGTCCTGTGCTCGACTCGGCCGGCTCGTAGTCCACTCGATGTTCATGGCCCATGACGTTGAGCACATAGGGGTGGTCTTTGTGATACCGCGAGAGCGCCCGGATGCCGTAGGGCGAGAGAAATTCTTCTTCGTCGAGCATGTAGCCGAGCACGGACCGTAATCGATCACGGCTGACGAGCGAGAGAAATCGACGGACGCCTCCGTCGTATGATTGAGTTTCGAGATGCTGCGCAAAGTCCGGCCGGTTTTCGATAAACCACTGCATGCGATGCTTGAAACGCGGGAGGCTGTCGATCAATTCCGAGTCGAGGGTCTCGACGGCGAAGAGCGGAATCAGCCCGACCATGGAACGGACCTTCATGTGTCTCGTCTCACCGTTCGGCAGATGGAGCACGTCGTAGAAGAATCCGTCTTCACGATCCCAGAGTTCGATCTTTTCCCCGCCGATGTTGTTCATGGCCCGGCAGATATAGACAAAGTGTTCGAAGAATTTGCTGGCCACGTCTTCGTAGGCGCGGTTGTCACGGGCGAGCTCCAACGCCATGGTCAGCATGTTCAGGCAATACATGCCCATCCAGCTGGTGGCATCCGATTGTTCGATATGACCGCCGGTCGGCAGCGGGGCGCTGCGATCGAAGACGCCGATATTGTCGAGCCCCAGGAACCCGCCTTGGAAGATGTTCTTCCCGTCGGCATCTTTGCGATTGACCCACCAGGTGAAGTTCAACAGCAGTTTGTGGAAGCAGCGTTCCAAAAAACGCCGGTCGCCGGAGCCGTGGCGTTTCTTGTCGATCTTGTAGACCCGCCAGGCAGCCCAGGCATGAACGGGTGGATTCACGTCGCCCAGGGCCCATTCGTAGGCCGGAATCTGTCCGTTGGGGTGCATGTACCATTCACGCAGCATCAGCACGAGTTGTTCTTTGGCAAAGGTGGGGTCGACGAGCGCGAGCGGGATGCAATGGAAGGCCAGATCCCATGCGGCATACCAGGGATACTCCCACTTGTCCGGCATCGAGATCACGTCGGCGTTGTACAGATGTGTCCAGTCGGCATTGCGGCCCCCGAGACGCGCGCGGGGAGGTTCTGGCATACCGGGGTCGCCTTTGAGCCAGCGATTGACCTCATAATGATAGAACTGTTTACTCCAGAGCAGCCCGGCGAACGCTTGGCGCTGTACCTGGCGAGCATCCTCTGAGAGCGTGGCCGGCGCGAGGCTATCGTAGAACTCATTGGCTTCCCGAAGGCGTGCATCAAACACCGCATCGAAGTCCTGCTTGGTGAACTCCGGAGTCTGTTCTTCGTTGGTAAAGCGCAGGCGGATTGTTTTGGTCGCGCCGGGTTCCAGCCTACACGCATAGTGGGCGGCGGCCTTCGTGCCGACCTGATCCGGATTGACCGCATCTTTCTCTCCCGCCACCACATAGTCATGGAAGCCGTCTTTCACGTACTTGGCGCCATCCTGGTCGTCATAGAGACGCCGGGTATTTGTTTCGTTCTCCGTAAAAAGCAGCGTCGGCTGCTCCTCGCAGAGCAATCGTCGTTGCCCGTAGTGGTCGTGATTCGTCTCGATCACGCTCATACGGTTGGCTGGCTCCCCCTGTCTCAGTCTCGGGCGCCGGATGTCCGATCCCCAAGACCAGGTGTTGCGAAACCATATTGTCGGCAGCACGGTGAGCTCTGCCGCTTCTGGGCCTCGATTGACGATCTGGATCCTGATGCAGAGATCTTCCGAGGTCGCCTTGGCATATTCCACGAATACGTCGAAGTAGCGATTGTCGTCAAAGACCCCGCTGTCGACCAGCTCAAATTCGGGGTCCTGGCGTTTTCTTTGGCGATTCTCTTCCACGAGCCGGGCATAGGGAAAGGCGGCCTGCGGATACTTGTAGAGATATTTCATGTAGGAATGCGTCGGCGTGGAATCGAGATAGAAGTAGTACTCTTTAACATCTTCACCGTGGTTGCCTTCATTGCCTGTGAGGCCGAAGAGGCGTTCCTTCAAAATGGGATCGTGTCCGTTCCAGAGGGCGACGGCAAAGCAGATCATCTGGTGACGATCACAGATGCCGGCGAGTCCGTCTTCGTTCCAGCGGTATGCCCGCGATCTGGCTTGATCATGCGGGAATGCTTCCCATGCGGTGCCATGCGGACTGTAGTCTTCGCGTACGGTGCCCCAGGCTCGTTCACTCAAATACGGGCCCCAGCGTTTCCAATGGCGCTGGCGCTGGGCGTCTTCATCAAGGCGCTGCTGCTCAGCAAGGAGCGTTGAGGGAGGTGCCGGAGGAGACTGACGAGGAAAGGCCATACGCCTCCTACGGTCGAATCGGTATGGAACTAGAGTCAACCGGATCGGAAATGTCCTGCCCGCAGCCTAGCCCTGTGTGCCACTGGCCGTCAATCAAAGCCGGTACATGAATGCGGAGATAGCTCAGGGGAGTGCGGGGCGGCCAAGGGAGCGGAGAAAGCGAGTCCAGATGACCTGGTCGAGTTGCTGATGGGCACGTATGGGAAGGCGGATGAATTCAACGCCGAACACGTAGCCCTCGACCCAGCGGATTTTGCCGAGTTCGATCGAAAGGGAGGGTGACTGATCAGGCATCAAAACGTGGAGCCGCACATAACTGCCGGAGAGGACGGTGCGATCGCACGAGATCGCACAACCGGAGGCGGACAGGTCCGTCAACGCGCCTTCGCCTACAAAAGGAGCCCCGCCAAATACGACGGGGTAGGTGACGGGAAAGCGATCGGTGGAGCGGGTCAGGAGAGTATGAGCCATGTGGTGCCCTGTGTGATCCACAACAGGGTAGCCGGTTCACACAACTGTCTACTACCCCTCAGAGGAGGGGCCAGGGAGCGCGCGCTGCTTGTTAGGGGGTCTTGTGAGCAGGTTCGACTGGGTTTGGCGCAGGTTGCTCGAGACGCTCGATGACGTCTTGCTTTAAACGCGTGGGTTCTTCGATCCGGTTATCGCGTTGAATGATCGTGAGTTCTTTCGCTTTCCGTTGGCTCAGCTCGGCGATATCGCTTTCGTCGCGGATCAGGTGCGGGGTGAGGAAAACGAGCAGGTTGAGTTTCTCGGTCTGTTTGCTTTGGAAGCGGAAGAGCCAACCCAGCCACGGAATGTCTCCGAAGAACGGCACCTTACGTTCGCTGAGGGTGATGTTGTCTCGAACGAGTCCTCCCACCACGATGGTTTGGTTGTCTCTTGCAATGGTGGTGGTTTCCATCGAGCGTTTGGTCGTAGTGGGACCGACCGGGATGGATGCCGTGCCTGACCCGATTGTCTGGGCCACGTTCTCGGCGATGGCGGTGATTTCCTGTTTGAGCTCCAGACGGATCAGGTCGTCTTCCAGGACTTGCGGGGTCAGTTCCAGCGTGACGCCGACGTCTTTGCGCTCGATGGTCACCAACGTACCCCCGGTGATGCCTTGAGCCTGTCCGGT
>FSSH01002592.1_pt1 | contig 132268 bp, 129 predicted proteins | sample 1166101 | NCBI WGS metagenome assembly FSSH01 (sample SAMEA32972668, study PRJEB13176) | freshwater metagenome | biome: Drinking water system; feature: Biomass in drinking water that filtered by 0.45 um membrane; material: drinking water | place: USA | collected 2012-12-20 | depth 0 m
TACACCAGCAAAAGATGAGGAGGCTGCAAAACCAGCACCACAAGTGATTAAGGATTTTTTCTGCTCGGGTTATTACTGGGTTTATTTGAGACGACGGCGCTTGGGCTCGCAGACGACGGCGAGGCAGTCGAAGCACATGGCCATGTCGGACGAGTAGTCCGCGGCGTTGCCGCTGCAGTCGGAACAGAAGACGTCGCCGCACTGTGTGCAGATGACGTGCGTGTCGCGGCACTTGTGGCAGATCTGGGTGGCGGAGCAGTGCTCCTTGGCGTTGCGCATGCACTCCGCGCAGAAGATGAAGGAGCACTGGGTGCACACCGCGTGGTTGTCGAAGCAGGTGGGCACCACCACGCCAAAGTGGGGCGAGAAGAGAGGGGGATCGTCCTCGTCCGACGAGGAAGAGGAGATGAGCACCGTGGGGGACGAGGGGTCGGCGGGTTTGGGCGCGATGCTCTCGTAGAAGGATTTCACGCGGGAGTCGGTCTTGGCGTGGCTCCGTTTGAACTCGGCCATGAGATAGAGCCCCTCGAGGGCGGTGACGCGACTGAGGCAGACGTAGGTCTGGCCCTTGGCGAACGTTCTCGAGGTGTCGACGGCGGCGCACGTGATGGTGAGCCCCTGGGATTTGTGGGCGGTGATGGCCCAGGCGAGGATGAGCGGGATCTGGGTGTAGGTGGCGATGGTGGCGACGACGACGTTGGTGCGTTTCGAGCGGCGCTCCTTCTTCCACGAGTGCGCCTTGATGTAGATCAGTTTGCCATTGTCGAACTGTACCTTGACCTTGCTACCCTTGAGCTTGACGACGACGCCGCGGGAGCCGTTGACGAGGCCGGCCTCGATGTCGATGTTGGCGACGAGCATGACCTGGGCGCCGACCCGGAACTCGAGCCGCTTGGTGGCCTGGCAGCTGCGCATGATGGTCTCCAGCTCCTTCTCTCCGTCGTGCGCCTGCGTGCAACTGTACGTCGCGTCATAGAAGAACGACGGGCCGGGCAGCTTGACGAGCTCCGCCCTGTTCTCCTCCTCCACGCTCTGCTTGTGGGAGTAGATGATGGTGGGGCGGACGCCCTGGTTGTCGGGGATCTCCTTGATTGTGGAGATGACGCGCTTGTTCAGCGCCCGGATGGTTGCTGGCGAGGGGGTGCCCATGCGCACCTCGCGCAGCATCTCGACGAAGGCGGCGTTCTGCTGCCGGATCACCTGGGTAAGCACGACGTGCACATTGATATGTGCGCGCCATGCGCGCGAGGTGAAGCAGAACTCGGCGGTACTGTTGCGGGAGGGCACCGGGGGCAGCTGAAAGAAGTCGCCCATGACGATGACCTGCATGCCTCCGAAGGGGGCGCGCGACTTGCGGAAGAGACGGGCCAGCTCCTCGATCTTGTCGAACATCTCGGCGGAGACGACTGATATCTCGTCGATGATGAGCACGTTGGTGTCGGTCCACGTGGCGGGGGGCTTCCTCTTCGAGTAGTGCGCGATCGGCTCGTCGAAAGCGCCGAAGCCGGACCACTTGCACAAAGTGGTGCCGCCGATGTTGAGGGCGGCGATGCCGTTGTAGGCGGTGAGCGCGACGTTGAGGTTTTTCTTGGTCAGGTCGTCGATGATGAACTTGACGAGGGTGCTCTTGCCGGTTCCCGCCTCGCCGGTGATGAACATCGAGTGGCGTTTATCGACGGCCATGGCGTGGCCCTGTCGTTGCTCCTCGTTCAACTGCGCATAGACGATGTCGTCGCGCGGGCCGGCAGCCATTATTTCTTTTTTTTTGTGAAAAAAAAGTTTATAGTTTTTCTCTTCTCACTCGAGGTGTTCGCAGGTGCAGTACGGACAGTAGCTCCCGCAACAGGTTCGACAATAAACGGAACAGTAATCGCCCGGACAAACCAAGCTGCTGCACTGAACGCACTCGACAATTTCTTCGCTTTCTTCTTCGCAGATCGCGCACGTTTCGCACACCGTCGACATCTTTCGCAGCAGCGGGTTTTTTTTCCTCGGGGAAAAAAAAAGAAAAAAAAGATGAGCACAAGGGTCAAGATGTGTTTTAACGCCACCAAACTGGCGCACGCGGGTTCGGACAACACCGAGCACAGCGTGGTGTCGAACGAGCTGGGCCGGCGCATCACGCTGTGCGGGGAGTGCGTCGCCTACCTCATGCCGTGCGTGGAGTGCGGGCTCTGCGAAGCGCTGTGCGTGGGGCCCACGCTGAAGGTGGTCGATCCGCCGACCGCGCTCAAGAAGTGCTCGCTGAGCAAGGAGGTGTTTTGCTACGAGTGCGTCGGCAACAGACTGCCCAAGTTCATGTCGAAGTTCTTTCAGGAGAACCCCGACGCGATCGAGGAGGTGTTTGGCGAGTACTACGCCATCAACGAGGAGCGCATCGACTTCTCCACGCCGGACACGATCGTGCTCGAGTGGAACGGCAAGACCTACCGGCGCGGGATGGAGAACCAAATGAGTGCGCTGGGACACGCGCTGTACAAGATCTCGCGCTACGCGCCCAAGGTGGGCGTCTTCGTGCGCGACGTGTTCATACCCGAGATGCGGGCGCGGCGCTACGAGAAAAAGTGCTGCTACGTGCAGACGATCCGGGAGCAGCGCATCGCGGACGGGCTCGCAACCATCGCGCACTTTGTGCCCCTGTCAGAGGGGCATCCCCGCGCCTCGGAGCTGCTGCCCTCTCGCTACGTGCGCAAGGGCACACCCCGCGGTCTGCGCGAGATGCGAGATACAAACGACTTTGATTCGTTTTTGGATTTTCTGAAAGACAACTAAACGGATGGACGTGTTCACGCGCCTGACAGACGACGACCCCTTTCTGCTCGAGCTCGACGAGCGACAGTTCGCTGTCGAGGACTTTATCACGAAGCTGGCGTGGGCGCTGTGCACCAACACGCACCTGCGCAGGATCGTCTTCCGCGCCTCGAACGCGGCGGAGCGGGTGCGGCGCAACCGGTTGCTGGTGGTGGCGCTAATGCAGAACCCCCAACGCCCGCTCGACTCGTCGTGGATCGAGGAAGGCGACGGTGACAACACGAATCTCTTCTGCCAGCTGCGCATCTGCGCCGAGAACAACCTGTTCACCTGAGGAACCTTTTTGTCATTCGCGTGCGCGAAGCGACATTTTTTGTCTCTTTGCGAAAAATAAAAGAAAATAAAAAAATAAAGAAAAGATGGAGGAAGAGGAGGAGACCATCAATTTCGTGCGGACACGCGCGATCACGTCGGTGCCCGTGAAGGAGCAGTTCAAGGATGTGGTGCACTGGAAGGGCTCTCTGAACGCCGAGTTCCTCATCGTGACGGACGCGCCGACGTACCGCGACTTCACGGAGGACGGTCTGGTCATCGACCGGGAGGGCAAGATCGGGGCCGCCTTCTCGCCCATCTTCGAGCGGGTGTTCGGGGCGGGCAAGGCGCAGTTCGCGATTGCGAGCTGCTGCGTCGGCTGGAAGCGCCACGCCTACCGCACCGCGCCGACGGCGCCCGAGCTGGAGGTGTCGGTGCCCTTCCTCGAGAAGGTGATTCTGAAGATGCCCAACCTGAAGCTGATCATCGCGACGGGGCCGTACAGCGCGGAGCTGTGTCTGCGCAACTTCAACGTGCGCGAGATGTACTGCTGCGGGAAGAAGACGCGGCTGTCGGAGTTCCACGAGCCGCACCCCTCGATCCACTCGCGCAAGAACAACGACAAGCTGCTGAACACGGTGGTGCGGCGCCAGCGCTGCGTGCGCTACATCTACACCCCTCCGCTGTATCGCGTCAAGGAGTTCACGCCCTTCGTGGAGGGCTGCCTGTGGCGCACGTCCAAGATGCGGCAGTTCGACCTGATGAGCGAGCCGTTCGACGTGCGCGGGCCGCAGCTGGGCCTGCCCGACGACGAGCGGTACATCGACTACGCCGCCTTCAAGCGGCGCATGCACGCCAGCTTTCGCGAGGTGGTGCAGGCGCGACACGAGGGGCGCTCGTCGCGGGAGCACCCGACGCACATCATGACCAACGCGTACGAGGACCCCTACCACGCGCAGCAGCTGGGGCCCAAGTACCTGTGCGTCTTCAACATGCAGTACGACACGGTGCGCAACCACATGCAGCTGTACTGCAGCACGCCCTCCGGCACGCCGATGTACGTGACGGTGAGCAATCTCACGTTCACGTTCTGGATCCGTCCCCACGTGGCCTTCGCCGCCAGCACCGACCTGTGGCTGAACCGTAGCACGAAGCGGCCCCTCTACCAAGAGGACCTGGAGCACCTGGAGCAGGTGATCAGGAGCAAGTGCAAGTTCGCCTTCTCGAAGCGCAAGACGGTGTGCGCGGGCGACCCGTTCCGGCTGAGCGTAGACACCAAGCTGGACATGCACGACGGGATGTGGGCGGAGCAGAGCAGCGAGTTCATCCGCGTGGACGTGGCGCACTACGCCTTCATCGACTCGATCGTGACGGCGCTGCGCAAGGTGGTGGCCGACTACGGCAAGGTGGACGTGCCCAAGGACGACCTGCGCGCCTACTACGACAACCGGCTGGACTTTTACCAGATCTTCAGGGCGGAGAAGATGTTCGGAGAGCGGTACAACGTGCAGATGTCGCAGTGGCACCGCTTCGACGGCATGCAGATGGAAGCGCCCGCGACCGTGTCGCGCAAGACGGTGCTCCCCCACGCGACCCACCTGCTGGGCCACCTCAAGCTGCCCGTGGTGGGCAACCCGATCACGTGTCTGCCGCCCACAGAGGCGGCCTCGCTGGAGCACGAGGGGATGACCGCCTCGGACATGCCCCCGGACGTGCGCGGCTCCTTCGATATCGAGGTGAGCAAGTTCGGCAAGAACTGGGGCACGGCGCTGGACTCCCCCATCATCTGCATCTGCGTGTGCGTGAGACGACACGACCAGCGCACGGCCAAGTTCCAGAAGACGAGCTACATCCCGACGAGCGGCTACGAGTACTACGTGTTCACGCTGGGCACGGCGGAGACGACGACCACCGACGACGCGCTGACGGGGCAGGAGCACCTATTCCAGTTCGCGCGGGAGGACGACATGCTGAAAGCCTACTTTTACTTCTACTCGCTGCTGAAGCCGCGCTACTACGCCTCGCACAACGGCAAGAGCTACGACATCCCCTTCGTGCTGAACCGGGCGAAGACGATCGGGGTGCAGATCCCTTCCCTGGGCTACGACCGGGACCAGGCCACGCGCGTGGTGCAGACGCAGTTCCAGTCGCGCGCCTTTGGCGAGAAGACGGTGACCACGGTGGAGGGCGAGATGGGCATCGACCAGATTGACACCTGCGAGCTGTTCATGCGCGAGAAGAAGCTGCGCTCCTACCGGCTGGGCGCGCTGGCGGAGATGTACGTGGGCATGACCAAGAGCGACATGCCGTACAGCGCGATCATGGGCCATTGGCGCAGCAGCGACCACACGCGACGCGTGCTGATCGACTACTGCATCCGCGACGCGCAGCTGCCGGACCAGCTGCTGACGCAGGGCCAGTGGATCACCAGCGCGGCGGAGCTGTCTCGTGCCAACGGCGGCGTGTCCATCGCGGCGCTGCACGAGAAGGGCATGCAGGAGAAGGTGCTGGGCGCCACGCTGCAGGTGCTGCGCAAAACAAACATGCCGTACATCATCCGCACGAACGTGAGCTGGACCAAGCAATTCAACAACGAGATCGTGGAGCGGTGGCTGCTGGTGGAGAAGGAAGAGAAGGGGAAGAAGGAGGGCGACGACAATGAGGTGGTGTGCGTGGGGGAGGCGGCGCCGAAGCGGCAGCGGGCGGCCGCCAGTATCGGGACCTACTTCCAGCCGGCGGGCGCGGTGGGCAGCGCGACCAAGGTGTCGAAGGAGCTGACGGCGAAGGAGTTGCGGGCGATGGCGGACGCGGCGATGGCGCGGGCGAAGAGCGAGCGGGGCGGGGACGCCTCGCGCAAGGCGGACTACCAGGGCGCGGTGGTGATGGACGTGGACAAGGGCTGGTTCGTGGACCTGCCACTGGGGTGTCTCGACTTCTCCTCTCTCTATCCCTCGGTCATAATGTCGGAGAACATGGGCCCGAACACCAAGGTGCTGGAGGACGAGCTGGCGGCGCGGGGCATCAACGAGTGTGACTGCTACAAGATACCTGACTTCCAGGTGCGCAATCCCCGCACCAACCGCCACGTGGACGTCTACTTTGTGAAGCCCGAGATCAGGGAGGGCGTCAACGCCGTGGTGGAGCGCTTCATCGTGGCACGTCGCGGCGAGGCGAAGCGGGAGCAGGCCAGGTACGAGAACGAGTTCCTTGACGATGGCGTGACGCCGCACCCCGACTACGATCTCGAGAAGAAGCGCATCTACGAGCACCGCCAGCTGGCGCTAAAGCTGCTGGCCAACTCGCTGTACGGCGCCCTCGGCGCGACGGGCGTGCTGGCGGACAAGGATATCGCGGGGTCGGTGACTGCGGTGGGCCGCTACTCGATCAACAAGGTGCGCGCGTTGGCGGAGACGGAGTTTGGCGGGGTCTGTCGCGGCGGAGATACGGACTCGGTGTTCATGGAGTTCCCGGGCCTGCCCGACGGGCGCTACCGCATCGAGACGGTGGCGGAGATGGAAGCGTTCGCGGACGCGGAGTTGGTGCCGCGCGTCAACGCGATGTTCCGCGCGCCGATGAAGATCGAGTACGAAAAGGCGATGAGCTGCGCGCTGTGCGTGGCGAAGAAGCGCTACATCTTCATCAAGAGCGAGCGCGGCAAGTCTCCCTACATCACGTTCAAGGGCATCGAGGTGGTGCGCCGCGACTCGCTGCCCTTCCTAACCAAGCTGATGAAGAAGGTGGTCGACACGCTGATGAAGCTGCGGACGCCGGACATGTCCCTGGAAGAGTATCAGGCGCAAATCGCGGAGGCGAAGAAGAGGGCGTGCGAGATGATCCGAGAGCACGCACGCATGCTCGTGAACGGCAAGGTGCCCATCCAGGACCTCATCCTATCCAAGCTGCGCTCGCGCGAGTACTACGCCAACGAGAAGCAAGAGCACTTAACGGTGGTGAAGAAGATGGAGGAGCGGGGTCTGGACGCGCCCTCGGTCGGCTCTCGCGTCTACTACGTGTACACGCACCAGGCGGACGGCGAGCGGGCGGTGACGAAGGAGGGCAAGAAGGGTGCGGGAGAGTTGAAGGGCTCGCTGATCGCGGACGACCCCGAGTGGGTGATCCAGAACCGCGTCCCCATCAACTACCTCTACTACTTTGAACACAAGTTCAAGGAGCCGGTGCTGCGCATCATGCGCTACTTTCTCTTCAGCGACATGACCGCGGCGGTGCTGAAGCGCAAGATGAGCGAGCGCCAGGCGACCATCTCGGACGTGCTCTTGAAGAAGCGGCGCATGGTCGAGGACGAGCGCGTCACCGTGACGCTCAAGGAGCTCACCGAGGAGACGGACCGCTTCCTCTTCGGCACGGAGCGCAAGTCGCTGGAGTACCGCCGGCTGCAGAGCCGCTACGGCATGCTGCGCGACCGAGTGGTCTCCACCGCCTTCGTAGACCAGTCGAACGTGGCCAGCATCGCCCACTTTGCGCGCCGGGAGCGGTCGCAGCTGGAGCGAGTGCGCGTCGAATACGAGGGCGTGGGCGTGCACGGCGTGCTGGAGCGGGAGACGGAGAAGCACCAGCAGCTGGTCGCGCAGCACGAGCGGGCGCTAGCCGAGTGCCGCAGCTGCCTGAAGATCGCCAGCGACGCGCAGGTGGACTGCACCTCGAACGACTGCAGCAAGTACATGCCCAGGATCACGCTGTCCGGAGACGTGGTTTATTCTCGCAACAACCTGTCGACGCTCATCGCCGACATCGAGGACCTGACGCTGGGCTCGGTGTCGCGCGACACCGAGGAGATCGAGCTGCTCGATGACGACTAGCGCACGCAGAAGCGCAGGCAACTCTGCGTGTTGAACTGCCGCGGCGCGTTGACCAGCGAGGTGCAGGGCGCCGACTGCCCCATGGCGAGGCACCACTGGCGGAAGGCGGCGTAGCCGTTGGCGCAGGCGTCCTCGCACTCCGCCCACACCGCACCGACGAGGGTCAGCGCGAGCAGGAAAACGAGTATGGCTCTCATTGGGGTTTCGCAGAATTTGGAGGAGTTCGCGGGTGGCTTAAACGTGGTCTTTTCTTTCTTTCGCGCAATAAAAAAAATGGCCGAGCATCGACTGCTGGTGAAACTGCTGAGCGCCCACGCCACCGCGCCCTCGCGACAGACCGCGGCTGCGGCGGGCTACGACCTGCACAGCGCGGAGAACCTGACCGTGCCCGCGTGCGGCAGGGCGCGCGTGCGCACCGGAATCGCGTTGGCGCTGCCGCCGGGGACGTATGGACGCATCGCGGGACGGTCCTCCCTGGCCTATCTGGCGGGCGTCGACGTGGGAGGCGGGGTCATCGACGCGGACTACCGCGGAGAGGTAGCAGTCATCCTCTTCAACCACGGCGGCGTGTCCTTCGACGTGATGGTGGGCGACCGCATCGCGCAGCTGATCATCGAGAGGATCGAGACGCCCGAGGTGGTCGAGGTCGACCAACTGGACGAGACGGTGCGGGGTGCGGGCGGCTTTGGCTCCACGAATTAATAAAACGATCGTTTACTTGAAAAAGGCGCGCAACAGGTCGCGCTCCATGGCGCCGAGCGTCTGGTACTCGTGACGGAGGCCTGCGTACAGCCCGAAGACGCCGTACGCCAGAAAGACCAGGGGGTACAGGAACGAGGTGCCCATCACGCACAGGACGATCGGACAGACGAAGGTCAGATTGTACTTGCCCATCAGATCGTTGGGGATGTTTCCCGCGATGCGGCTGTACGTCCACGCGTAGACGGTGGTCATGGCGTACAGGAAAAGGATGCCCTGGAACTCGCGCTGCACGCCGCACAGCAGCAGCGAGGACAGCGCCACGTTGGCCGCTTGTACGACGATGACGGAGCGCTGGGTGTTTGCGGTGGTCGGAGGTCGGGTCGCCATTTGTGTTTCGCGAATGATGGTTTTTTAATTAAAAAATGACACGCGTTTGAGAAAAAATGGTGGCGAAATGCGTTTATTCCAAATCAGTGGCGCCGATCGACTCGAGGAGTTGCTGCTTGAAGCCGTTCACCATCGCGCGCCTCGACGGGTACTCGCGGCGGACAGACCCGAACACGAGAGACAGCGTGCAGAAGCAAAAGACGGGGGCGTAAAGAGCCGAGTTGTTCACAAAAATTGCGAACAGGCCACAGCAGTAAGCGCCGTAATACCGCTGCATCAGCGCCTCCGGAAAACGGGCGACGATTCGACTGTGAAACCACGCCAAGAGAGCAAACATCAATTGCAAAAAGACAAGCGATTGCCATTTGTTGGGTATCACGCACAGAATCAGTCCGTTCACGAGCGCGGCCATCAGCTGCGTCACGACGGTCGACAGAGGCGTCTTGGGCCCCTCATAGTTCTTTTCTTCGGCAGGCGCTGTTCCGGCTCCCATCTTACTTTCGCCGACGACTGTTTTTTTTTGCTTTCGCAGTAAAAAATTTTAGTTGTTCTGTGTTTAAAGAAAAAAAAATGATGCCGAAAACTCCCCAAAATAAAAAGACGTTCGTTCTGGTCGAGCGGTTTCCCGTCGAACGCTCGCCGGGGAGGATCCATCTCGTGCGAAAGGGGTGCAAGGCGGTGCGGCGACTCGACTTCAGTAGTGCCGATCCCGCTCCTTGCAGAGACACCAACAGCAAAGCCCCAGAGTGAACAGCGCCAGCGCCCCGCCGGAGAGCGCCGCAACCAGCGTCCACATCGGCGAGAGCAGAATAAACGGATTGACACTGACGACGTCGTCGGCGATGTAGCACTTGCACTGGGCGACCTGCTCGCGCCAGCTGCACGAGCCCTGCTGGGTGTGGTAGGTGCGGTTGCCGATCAGGACCGTGCAGTTGGGGCGGTGCGTGCACGTGATGGTGCACGACTTGCGCTGCACCTGCGTGGAGAGCACGATGCACGCGGTGGAGAAGATGACAATAATACAGACGGGCAGGCAGAGACACCTGGCGGCGCGCCACGAGCTCGAGGGTGCGGGCTTCTTTACTTGGGGGTCGAGCAGCGAGACCAGCTCAGTCGCACTTTTCGTGCTCTGCCGGTCGCAGCAGATAAACATACTTGAGTGCAAACTTGGCGCCTGTGAACAGTGCGAGGGCGAACCACAATAGTAGGAATTGACGAGTGCGTGACGCGGCGTAGACGATGACGCAGGCTTCGAAAATACTGGGCAGGCACACTGCGGCGACTACCAGGCGGCTCATTTATTTTTTTTTCTCAGAAAAAAAAATGGCTGCGATCGGCGTGGCACGCACCGAGTACCACGACGTGGAGCAGCGAACGCCAAAGTGGCATACGATCAGGCGCATCATTGGCGGCTCCTCGGTGGGCTATGAGACAGGACTGAGTGTGTTCAAGCGGCCGGGCGCGAAGGATGAGGGAGACGACGCGAGACGGGACGCGGCCTTCGCGCATGGCAACAAGTACGAGCCGCTCAGCGCGGGCGAGTTCCTTCGCTGGCTGCGGACGGACGATGAGGACAAGAAGATCTTCGACGCGCGCATGCTGGCGCGGTGGCGCGGACAGACGTACGACGCGAATCCCGGCTACGACGTGCCGCTCTACCCCCACCCCTACTTCACGCACCCCGACGACAGCGCGCTCTTCGGGGTGTCGCTGGACATGCGGGGCTCGGTCATCGACGTGGAGATTAAGAACCCGGTCTCCTACCTCAGCCTGTACCGCAACTACATCCAGAGGGTGCAGGCCGTCTACTTTGCGCAGGTGCAGTGGGCGCTGGCGATGCGCGTGCGGCCGGCGATGTTCTTCGTGGCGACCTCCTACGAGCCGACGACGGGCGTGCACCTGGGCACGGTGGTGTGGTACATCACCTTCGCGAAGGACTTCTTCTGCGGCTGGCTGTACCCCCGGGCGCGCGCCGCGGCCCTGGCGATGTTCGCGGGCGAGCCGAACCCGGTGAGCTGGGCCAACGAGAAGGGCGCCTTCGAGAAGTCGGACGTGTACGGCGCGCTGCTCGCCGCGCATTGCACGCGCGTCTACGTGTGGAAGAACGGCAGCGAAATCGCACGCGCCATTCGCGAAAAAAACAAGAGATAATAAAAAACTCTTCTTTTTATTAAAAAAACGCGCACGAAACAATGTCTCTGACTGCGTTGCAACCCCCCACGCCCGAGCAGGAGCGCCGCGAAGATGCGGCCGCCGAGTGCCGCGACGACGCGCTGGAGCCCTTCGCGGTGGCGGAGGAGACCTGCGCGCAGCCCGTCTACGAGGACATCGAGCACTTCGAGACTTTCAAGGAGATCCTGTGCGCGCTGCCCGTGCAGCACGCCACCGCGTCCGAGATCGAGGCGCCCGCAGAGCTGCTGACCCGTCTGCTCGGCAAGATCTCGCCCGAGTTCTTGGAGGGAGTGGGCGAGCTGCGCGCCGCGGCGCACAACCTCCACGAGGACGTCGACTGGGCGGAGATGATGTCGCTGGCGGCGCAGGTGGGGAGCACCACCCCCCAGCCATTCTTCAACAAGCTGCTCACGCCCGAGGAGAGCCCCACCGCCCCCTTCTCGAATCACTACAAGTGCGAGCTGGACTACCTGATCGCCGCGGACAAGCTGAGCGTCGGACGCAAGTTCAACGTGATCGGCGTGCTGCTGGAGCTGGCCGGCTCGTACATCCACCGCGTGCGCGCGGAGTGGACGGCGGCTTTGATCAAGCTGATCCACCTGTGCGTGGCGGTGTTCAAGCCGTCGATGCGCGGGGCGGTGGGCACGCGAGCGACGCTGGAGAAGCGCAGGGAGGCCGCTGCCGCGACGGTGGCCGTCTACAACCAGCCCCACGTGGCGCTGCAGAACTTTGTGCGGGGCAACTTCTTCGATCTGGACGTCTTCATCTACGAGACGCTGACCCACCTCGCGCTGCCCGAGCTGCGCCTGAGCGGCCAGCACATCATGCTCGACGCGATCTGTCTGGCCGAGTACCACGCAGTGCGGTGCGCGATCGACGCCGCCTCCTCCTCGATCCTCTACATCTGCCTGATGTCGGCCGACTACATCAACTTGGTGTGGGACCGCTACATGCGGATGTACTTTCCTCGCATGTTCGTGCCCTTCAACGAGACGGAGCAGTCTCGCGCCTATCTCGAGTCGACGACGCTGCCCAAGTGGAAGCAGCTCGTGTTCTATCTGCCCAGCGAGCACCAGTGCCCTCTCCCCAACCCCAAGCACTTCATCCCCGTTCTGCAGGACTACTTTTCGAGGTGGCTGACGCCCGAGTTCCGCGCCTCCTTCGCCACTGTGACGACGCCTGCCGACTACACGCTGCTGCGGGCGCCTCCCGGAGAAATCTTCACCGTTTGCACGGAGAGCACCCTCGCGGGCCGGCGCAGCAAGCGCACTTGCGTCACCTCGACGGCGTCGCCCACTCTGAAACGCACACGCACAAAATAAAAAAAACATCCATGCTACACCTCCAGTTGGAGCCCGACGTTGACCCGGTCGCGCTGTGGGCGATCGTCGAGGGGTTCGACGAGAGCGTCATAACTCCCGAAGAGCGCAGCTTCGTCATGCACATGCTTCTCAAGCCGAACGCGGCGCTCACGTGCAGCCGTCGCCTGTCCAGGAAGAGGTGCGTCTTCCACATTTTGCACGCGCGGGACATTTACCTCGTTCGCAGAGAAAAATAAAAAAAATGGCCGACTCGAAGGTGGTGGTGAAGGTGGGCAACATCGTGGACGCGGAGGAACCGTACATCGCGCACCAGTGCAACTGCACGACGGACTACGTGCGCGGCGTCGCGCAGGCGATCTTCGACGCGTACCCCATGGCGGGGTGGTACCTCAACATCATGGCCTGGACGCCTCCTCAGGTGGGCAGCATCACGATCACGGAGACGCGGGGCAAGAAGATCGTCAACATGTTCGCGCAGCGGTATCCCGGCAAGGCGCGCGGGGGCGAGACGGAGGCGGACCGGCTCAAGTGGTTTGTCGGCTGTCTCAACAAGCTGGCCGCGAGGCTGGAGGTGGGCGCGCGCGTGGCCATGCCCTACGGCATCGGCTGCGGTCTCGCGGGAGGCGACATGAAGGCCTACATGGGCGCGATCGAGACATGGAGCATGAGCGCGCGCGTCGAGCAGGTCGTTCTTTATAAACTGGACTAAACAGCCATCGGCATGGGGATCGCGTCGTGGGGGTCGTAGCCGCGCAGCTCGAGGTCGTCAATCGTGAAGTCGTCGATGTCGGACACCTGCCGTCTGATGTGCAGGGTGGGGGGAGCGCGCGGCTCGCGCTGGCACTGCTTGAGCAGTGCCTCGACGTGGGTCTCGTAGACGTGGACGTCGCCGAACACCATGATGAGGCGATGGGGACGCAGACCGCAGACGTGGGCGACGAGGTGGGTGAGCAGCGCGTAGGAGGCGATGTTGAAGGGCACGCCGAGGCCCATGTCCGCGCTGCGCTGGTACATCTGGCAGAAGAGGCGGTCGCCCGCCACAAAGAACTGGCAGAACATGTGGCAGGGAGGCAGCGCCATCTGGGGGATGGCAGCGACGTTCCACGCGGAAAGGATCATGCGACGGTCGGTGGAGTCCTCCTTGATCTTCTTGATCATCTCGGCGAGCTGGTCGACGCCCTGGCCCGTGTAGTCTGCGTGTGCACCCACGTAGTCCGCGCCCCAGTGGCGCCACTGGAAGCCGTAGATGGGCCCGAGGTCGCCCTCCTCTCGCTCGGTCAGCCCGCGCGAGTCGAGGAACTCGCGGGTGGCGTTCGCGTCCCAGATGTGAACGCCCCTGCCCGCCAACGCGACCGCGCTGGTGGAGCCGCGGATGAACCACAGCAGCTCCTCGACGACGCCCCGCCAGAACACCTTCTTGGTGGTGAGCAACGGAAATCCCTTTTCGAGATCGAACTCGAGGCTGCGACCGAACATGGCTCGCGTGCCCACCTTGGTGCGGTCGACGCGCGGGTCGCCTGTCTCAATGATCTCTTTTGTGAGCGCCAAGTAGCGCTCCTCCTCTCCGTTCGCCGCCATTTTATTTTATTTTTTTTTGCAGAAAAAATAATGGCGACGAATTCCCGAGAGGACGAAGTGCGGCAAATCGCAGTGCCGCTGTGCGAGGAAATGATGAACTCCTGCCTCACGACGCTGTCCAAGTGGCCCGGCGCGGAAGAGGACCTTTTGAAGGCGTGCCTCGCCGATTACGACGCCTTCATCGCGGACCCCGACACCTACGTCGCTTCGTGGATGGACGTGTGGCTGGGCGATGACCACGAGCACGAGGACTGGGCGCCCAGCGACGTCTTTGGGGAATAAATCAGATGGGCTGAAACGGAGAGAGGGACATGTGGTCCATGGGCAGGGCCTCGACCTCTGCGCGGAGGTGCTCGTAGTTGGGCGTCCAGGGGCGGAACTCAAACTGTTTGTTGTACAACTCTTCCGCTGGGCAGTCGAAGTCGACGAATGGCTCATCTTCGCCGTTCAGATGGAGCATGCCGTGCTTGAAGATGCGCCAGAACTGCCAGAAGCACTGGATGCTCGGAGGGACTTTGTTCAGTGCCACCGTGAGCGTCAGTTGTTCGCCGCCGTTGGGCAGCCGTGCGCGCACGCGGACCAGGTGGAAGTTGTTCGGGACGTAGTTTTGCATTTTCGCGTGGAATGATGTAGTTCGCGAGCGTTTATTATTGAAAAAAGTCGACTTTGCAGTTTTTTTTTGTTTTTGCTTTATCTAGGACGGCACACGTCGTGCATAAGTTATGAGGTTTTCACAGAAGATCAACTAGAGAGCACACATCGCGCATAAGTTATCTCCAACTTTTCTTTTGCACCACAACAATATCGAAAAAAGATCGCGTCGATGTCCTGTGCGGTGTACAAGAAACCCACGATGAGCACGATGAAAAGACTGCTCGGCGAAGACGTCCGCGCGCTCGAGGTGGCGTATGAGAGAGACCCACACGTGCTCGACGGCACGGAGACGTATCACGTCGTCCACACTGCGGTGATGAACGATAACAGGGAGATGGTGCGCGCGCTGTTCAGGCTGGACCCCGCCTGTCTGCATCGGACGAACGGGGACGGATGGAGCGCGCTGCACTTTGCAGCCTACAACAACCGAGTGGAGCTCATTCGGATGATCTGCGCGGAGATGGACGGCAGCGGCGTCGACGCGCTCACCGCTCGGAGCAGGACCCCGATGCATCTTGCGGCGATGAGCGCCCACTTCGAGGCGGTGGCGATGCTGCGTCGCATGGGGAGCAAGGCGGACGCGATGCGCGACGCGGGCGGAAAGACGCCTGCAGATTACCAACAAAGCGCTTTCATGTAATTCTGGAGTTTTTTTATTTGACGCGGCGGCGCTTCGTCTGCTCGGGGAGGTATCTGATGTTGAGGGAGAGACGCGCGCCGACGGACTCGCTGGGGGAGAGGAGGTCGACGCGGTGCGTGTACGTTGCTTGGAAGGTGTCGCCTGCCATGACGACGACGCTGTTGTGCTCCATTTCGACGTTGATCTCCTCGTCGCCGCCGATCTTCTTGAGGCGGAGATAGCGCGTCTGACCGAGCGAGAAGATGATGACGATGGGCCACGCGCGCTCGTCGTCGCTGTGCGCCGCGACGCGCCCGCCGCACTTGAGCGTGCCGTCGTAGAGGATGTCGCCCGTGATGTCGAGCTCGCCGAAGTTTGGCAGAACGTCCTCTCCCTGCGACGCGACGACGTCCTCGATCTCGCGAATGACGTCGAGAACGTGTTTCGGATACGTCGTCGTCGCGTGCGATATCTTCGAGTATCGATACGGCTCTCCGCTCTTCGTGTAAAAGATCTCGTAGCGAGGCTTCTTGTGTCCGAAGACGGCGTCGCCCTGGACGCGCTTGACCGCGACGGCATCCTTCGCGTATGCGCGCACGACGTCGTCGCTGAGCGCGTTTTTGATGTAGATGAGCGCGTTGTCGCCGAGCACCTTCGTCGTGCTCTTCGTGATGGTGTTCTCCGTGGTCACCCAGCGCGGCTTCCTGCAGGACATCTTGACGATTGTTGGACTTGACGACATTTCGTTTTCCTTGTGATCGAAAAAAAAGAAAAGATGAAAAGAAAAAAAAAAGTTGGAGATAACTTATGCATGAGGTGTGTTCTCCTCTTCGACTTCTCCGAAACACGATAATTTATGCACGAGATGTGTTTCCCTCTTCGACTTGTCCGAAAACGCAATAACTTATGCACGAGGTGTGCTAATACGGAGCCGCCGAGGCGAACACACATCGTGCATAAGTTATTGAAAATTGGACTTGGCGCATATCGTGCATAAGTTATCGTGTTTTCGGAGAAGGGAGAAAGGGGAGCACACGTCGTGCATAAGTTATCCTTGACTATTCGTTTTTTTAATGTTGCAGATAAAGAACAAGACTCACAATGGGATTCGTGCCTTGCAATAACCACAAGTACTTCATTAATAACTGCCAGACCTGCGTCGCGGGCTGGCTCTCCTATTGCTCGTTCTGTGACCGGCGAGGGGGCAGCTGCGTTTGCGGGCAGGAGAGCCCGTGTCCGTGCGGAGATCACAACTGCTACGGCCTTTGCATACCCCAACTCGACTACGAGTGGGCGGACGTCATGTCCGCGCCCGACCGCTCGACGGAGACCCAGGAGCAGCCCCGCGTCCCGCGCAAGAGAGATCTGATTAACCTCACCCGCGACTCCGTGCGCCCGCCATCGGGCACCAAGGCCGATCGACGCCTCAAGGCGCGGAGAAGTAAATAAAAAAACGCAGTATTTTTCCGGAAAAAAAAAAACAAAAAAAAAGATGGCAGCCATGGGCCAAGATCGCTGTTCACTTCACGACACCACTTATCCGGCGTGGTTGACGTGTCTCGAGTGTCTCGCGGGCGAACGGAGATTGAGCGTGCGGCGTCCGACGCTGAGAGAGGCAGTGGCCTTTGGGCTCGTGGAGTCCAAGTCCGCGGACTCGTTCTTCGATCGCGGGGCGATGGGGAAAAGACGAAGGAGGGAATAAAAGATTTATTTTAGCAACGCCTTGACCCGAAGGCGGCTTCATCAAATTCATCGAGCTGCCTTTTCTTTTCTGCACTGAGGTTCTTCTTGAACTCTTGGCGACACCGCCGCAGTTCATTCATAATTTCATCCTTTTGAACCTGATACCGCGTGCAGTCCCATCCATTTATGGGATCTTCCAGATCGACCAGAGCGTCGCCAAGACGCTGGGCTTCCGACAGCAGATAATCGTTAGAGTAGTTGGACATTGTTCTTCCGTTTTGCTCGAAAAAAAAACAAAAAAAAGCAAAGAAAAAAAACAAAGTCGTCAATAATTTATGCACGACGTGTGCTCCCCCCTCCCCCTTCTCCGAAAACACGATAACTTATGCACGATATGTGCCAAGACCAAATTTCAATAACTTATGCACGACGTGTGTTGGAGCCCATCGATAACTTATGCACGACGTGTGCTCGAGTCTCATCGACCTCTTTCGCGAAACTCGAGTGCGCGAGCACACGTCGTGTATAAGTTATTGGCAACTTTTTTTTTCTTTGACTTTTTTTTTGTTTTTTTTCTTCAACAACAAGACTCGAGAATGACGACGAAGACTAACTTTTACGTGGAATGCAACTCCTCCAACAAGGAAGTGGTGTTGAAACTGATCCGTGAGCCGGAAGGAACGGCGATGGGCGCGGCCACCACGCGCAAGCTGCATGTGGCTAAGCCCATCAGCGACGACGACCTTGTGGAGGTGCTGACCGTGCTGAGGGAGCACCCCTCGACTGTCACGCACTTGAAGCTGGCCCCCAGCATCGCCAACCAAACCGCGCCGATGCGCGCGTTGCTAGAACTGATCGGGGCGAACCCCGACATCAGGCGCCTCTGGCTCAACGTCAAGCCGAAGGACACTGGGGCGTTCAAAGCCATCGCGGACACGCTGCTGGCGTGCAACGACAAGCTGCTGGCGCTGCGCTTCACCAACGCGCCGCCTCGCAACTACGACGAAGTCTTCGACACGTTCTGGACGATGCGTGAGAACAACTGCATGAGGTTGCAGAAGGTCTATCTTTCGAGCGCCTCCGATGAGGTCAACGTGATTTCCGCGGCGGTCGCGCATCGGCTGTACGGCAACGTCAGCGAGCGCGCCGAAACAAACACGCTGACGTTCAGGGGCATTCGCATGGAAGGAGAAGTGAACGACGCCATGTGCGCGATACTGCGCTGTCGCACGTCGATCACCACGATTCAATTTTGCGACTGCGTTCTCACCAAGGACACCTACGCGAAGCTCGCCGCGGGCCTGATCCGCTGCCACAATGTCAACGAGATCATCGTGCATCCAAGCTGCACGATCAAAATCCATGAACGCCGCAAAGTGGCTCCTTACTTTATTCGCTTGCTCCGACAGAACAAAAGGATCTCTCCCGCTGCGCACTGGAATCTCTTTGGCAGCCAGACCAAATCGCACAACGACTACCCTCGACTCGCGCGTTCGGTTGTCGCCCGGCGATTTTATCACTAAACAAATCTTTCGCAAACAAAAAAAATGTGGCTTCTTCTTGCGCTGCTGGTAACGACTGCAGAGGCGGTGACGAATTGCGGTATCGGCACGGACCCCTTCTTCGCCACGGTGGCGTTCAGCGCGCGGGATGACATGTGGCGCGCCGACGCCATCGTCACCGATTACGACGAGCAGGGAGAGAGCGTCCAGAGCTACATGCAGCACCACTGGGAGTCGCGCACCATCGACCGACGCTGCGTCCTGCACCGCGGGGTCTTCCTGCCCCTCAACGACGCGATCTACGTCTACCAGCAGCGGATCTTCCCCGCCTCGGACGGGGCCTATCGCATCGACGAGTACCTGCCGGACAGGAAGCAGTACCGCACGATCGACTGCCGAGCGACGCGCGTGAACGCGACCAAGGTGTACATCGAGAGCGAGTGGACCTCGATGCGGCTGATCACTGTGGTCGAGCCGCACTACTCCTACCACGAGACGGTGCGCATGCAGACGACGGACACCACGACCCTCTACACGGCGGTGCCTCGCTCGCAGCTGAACCCCGCCATCGTGGCGGCGCGCACCGCCCTCGACGAGGAGCGCATCGAAAAAACCGCCAACTTTCCGTTTCCATCACTTGTATTCGAGATCGTCGAGTAAAACCTTCGAGAGTCGTCCGTAGTCGTTGACGTCTTCGCGGTCGGAATAGAGACGCCAGACCGAGTTCTGCGGTCGCGCCACGCCCGTTTGGATGGCCTTCGCCATGTACAGGTCCATCTCCCTGTGCTCTGAGGGCAGGATGGCGTTGCCCCACAGGTTGAGTACGCGCACCGAGGCGTTGACGGCCACGGCGCCCGCGATCGCCTTCATGCCCGTCACGGTGATGCGGTTGAAGACGAGATCCACCTCCTCGATGGCGGAGCTCTTGGCGATGAAGCGGGCGATCTTCTCTGCGCTCTCGTCTCCGAGGTAGTAGGTGCGCAGGGTCAGGGACCCGATCGTGTCGATAGCATTGTCGAGCGCCTTGATGAGCGGTTCGAGCTCTTCGTCATCGTGGGCCTCGTAGGTCAGAGTCACTTTTGTTTTTGAGAGCGCCATTTCGAGTTTTTTTATTTCTTTTTTTCGTTGAGAAAAAAAAGTGATGATAACTAATGCAGGAGGTGTGTCCGGGGAGAGAGATTAAGCGAAAATCTTGCCCGGAAGCAGGGATACAAAGTCTGTAGCATTGTGGTCTCGGGTAGGGTTTTGGATTTGGCGAGCAGAACCGGGTAGTCGTTTCTGGGGATCAGCGCGTCGCCCAGATACCACCTCGAGCCTTCGGGTCTGAGCGGGTTGATTTTGAGCGCCTGGGCAAAGATGGCATCTGCCAGTGTGGAGCGGGTGCAAGTGGTCATGTTGGTCAGTGTCAGGTCTCTGACGCTGGTGTTGGACCACAGCGCACGAGCGATGGCAGCGATGACGTCGAACGAGAAGGTGTTGTACGAGAGCACCACTATGCCGAGCTCGTCGCTCATTTCGATGAGTCTCGCGATCTTGAATCCGACTCGGCTGGATAGCCCCGCGCAGGCAATGATAAATTGGATACCAACGCCACGACGCGTCAGTGCGACGTCGATGAACTCCTCGATCACGTCTGGGTTCACGTGATGGACCAGTGGAACGTTGAGGCCGTTGACGATCTCTCCGTCTCGGTACTGCTGTGTCTTGAGCACCAAATGGTCGTGTCTTCCGACGCACTTTGGTTCTGGACAAATATATTCAAGTGCCATTTTTTCTTTATTTTTTCCATTTAAGACGAAATCGCACGCGATCGCGAGAGACGTTGGAGCATGCTGGGACAGCGCGCCAGACGCGGGTAGTCGTCTACGAAGGGAGAATAAAGGAACAGTTGCATCGGGGCGTGATGGGACCTCATCTCGAGATTGTCTGCGAAAGCAGCATCGATTCGTGCGCGATCGACCGGTCTGTTGTTGTACATACTGATGAGGTAAAGCGACGTGTTGGAACGCAGAGCGGCGGCGATGGCCAGGTAACTGGCATCTCCAAGCAGGTTGTCGTGGATGACCAACCTGCGAAGAGGTCGTTTTATCATTAACAGCAGATTCGGCAAATTCTTTTCGTCCGTGAGCTGGCTGTTGATTCTTTGATACGTCGTAAACCAACGAAATTCCTCAATTTCACTGTCCATTTGTTTTTTTTTATTTTTGTTCTGCGATTTTCGTTTTGGCGCAGCTGCGAACCACGCCAAAGTCGCAGCCGGGGTAGTGCTTGAACAGGGTCCAGTCCGAGTTGGACGGGCGGTCGGGGTTGGCGGCCATCGCGTCGATGAACGCCTCGACGATGGGCAGTTGCTCGGAGACCGTGTTCAGGGCCATGTCGAGCATGTAGACCGAGGTGTTGACGCGGAAGGCGTCCGCCACCTTGTGGTACATCGAGTCGCGGAACCCGCCTCCCTTTAGCCGCAGCACCTTGAGGGTCGTCGACGACCGGATGATCTCGGCGATGGCGTCTTCCATCTCCGAGGGAACGGGGCGGTCTCGCTCGTAGAAGGCGTTGAACACCTCCACCGAGTTGGGGGTCGTGGCCAGGAGCTGAACGAACCTCAGTCGCTCCTCCGGAGTACCGACGCCGGCGCGCAGACGAACGACTCTCAGTGCGCCTTCGCCGAGGATGAGTTGTTGTACGAGGTTGTCCATCGTTTTTTTTTGTTTTTTTTTCGAATCTAGAACGTCGAGGAAGTGCGTTCGCGCTTTATAGTTTCTCGGAGAGATGGCAGGGACCCACTATCCACCAGTCCAAACCGGGTTTCGAGTGCAGCTCGCCGAGCTCGCGCCGCAGCTCCTTCTTGAAGTGGGTGGACGAGGCGTCGGCGAGGAAGTGGCGCAGCGAGCCGGTGATCCGCGCGGCGCGCGCGATGGCGACCAGCGTCGAGTCGCTGAAGTCGTTGTCGCGGATCTCGAGCAGGACCAGCGACGTGCTGCTCGCGACGTAGCAGGCGAGCTTCGAGCCGGTCACGTCCGACAGGCGGTTGCTGTTGAGGACCACGTGGGTGAAAACGTTGGGAGAGGCGACCAGGGCCTCGACCAGTCGATCGAGCTCGGCGTCTGTGTAGTTGGTGCCGATCAGGAGGAGGTACTTGCGCGTGTCGTCTCCGCGCTGCAGATGATCCAAGGCGACCTCAACGTCAAATATCGGCTCGCCGACGTCCATGGGGGTTTATTCGCAAAAAAAAAGATTTTGGGTGTTTTTTTTTTAATCAGATGTGCTGGAGGGTGAGTTGCTCGTCGTCGGTGCTGACCTCGTGTCGCAGCGTCTCGCACGAGTGGTCGGGCTTGGACCTGAGAAACACCAGCATGATCACCATGGCGCCCAGCGCGGTGCCGCCGAACAGGCCGACGAACAGGCCGATGAGCAGGGAAAAGACGTCGATCATTTCTTTGGATTTTTTTAATAAATTTGTTCCTTGAAGTAAAAAAATTGGCGCGAACGCAATTTATTTTTAATTTACACTAAAGTTGTGCGCACGCACTGCCCCAAGGAAAAGTTGCCAGTTGTCAGAATGAGACATGATGACATCCATCAATTCCACAAAAACGTGGCGTCCGACAATGAGCGTGATTAGAGCAAAACCGGCGACGCTCAGTGCCACACCAATGAGCAGACCGACAAAAATCCACGAAATCGCCTTGCACATCTTTTGAGTTTTTTTTTCGATAAATTTATTCTTTGAAGCAAAAAAATTGGTGCGAACGCAATCCAGTCAGCCAACCAGGTCGAGCGTCTTTTGCAGCACGCCAGTAGACTGTTGAGAGAAGGGCAGCCGCACAGTACGACAGCGCTGAGGTGGTTCGAAAGTGGCGTCCTTTGGTGGCGAAATGTGTGTTTTTTTTTGAATTAAAGAGAACTGGCGCTCATAAAATACTTTATTTGGGCGGTCTGAGCGTTTCGCGCAGGGCCCTGAGCGAGATGCTCAGCGAGGGGTAGACGCAGAGCACGAGCGCGCCTTTGCGGCGGCTGACGCTGGCGAAGTTGAGGGGGAACCAGACGCCGCCGTCGCGCACGTTGTACGTCAGGTGGCGGAAGGTGCGCGGCGACGGCTTGCCGTTGAAGTAGAGGTTGCCCGCGGTCAGGACCATGTCGCACATGTAGGCGTGGCTGGTGGCGCCCAGCTGGTCGAGCGCCAGCTTCACCGTGTCGGACGTGCCGAAGAAGAGGAAGCCGCTGCTCCACAGGCGCTGCACCATCGCCGACACGGGGACGCCGCGCAGGTAGCTCGAGAGCTCCGCCAGGAACGTCTCGAGCCCGTCGAGAGTAGCCGGCCAGTCGACATAGCCACCCTTGAGCGCGCGCATGAGAAAGCACGCCTCGGCGGGGCTCAAGCGCGTGCGAACGGAGCGAGGCAACACGACGCCGATGAGATAGTCCGCCACGATGCACACGCCAGGGGACTCGTCGGTGTCGTCGACGATGCGCGAGTGAGGGTGGTTGGCGAGAATCCGATAAATGAGGTCCGCTGTTGCGTTCAGGTTCATCGAGGCCATTTTTTTTATTTTTTCAAGACACGCACCGGGCCGCCAGAGCACGCCAGGTTCTCGTCGACGAAGCGGCCGTTCCACCCCTCGTGGTACGCCTGAGTGGGGTCGCCTCCGCACCGCGTGCATTCGTAGTACGTCTTTTCCGTGGTGGCGCACACATAGATGGCCCGTGCGGTGACCGCGCCCAAGGCGGCGGAGGCAAAGTAAAGAGAGTAGGTAACGACCGACATCGCGCGAATGATTTTTTTTTATTTCCAAGCGGAGCGAGCGGTGGTCGGAAATCCGGTCTCGTCCGTGTCCCCGATGACGTTGTTCGCGTCGATCTCCTGCGGCTTGGTCTCGATACGAGTTGTGATGTGCTCGTACTCGGAGCGGGCCCGGCTGAACTTGGCGAACGCGGTCAGCGGGGTCACGCCCGGCGCCAGGGCCACGGCGGGCGGCGGACGGTAGGGCCTGCGCTCGGCGTCGAGCTCGGACAGGATGCGCGACGGGTCGATGCACAACGACTCGTCGTTCTCCCGCACGGCGAAGTCGCGGCGCGTGATGCCCGCCACCTCGGCGGGCAGGGACGACCGGACGGGCGGCGCGTCCGAGGCCTGGAACAGGGCGTCGAGCAGGGGCGCGACCGAGCGGTAGCGCCGGTACTGCCCGCCCAGCTCCTGCTGCACGATGGCGAGCCAGTGCACCAGCGCGCGGTAGTAGTCGACGTCGCGACGCCCAAAGACGTGCAGCCGCCCGCGGAACATGACGCAAGCGTCGTTCAGCACGACCACGAAGACGGGCGCGCGGTACGTCTCCTCGACGAAGATCTGGTAGTCGCTGGCGCTCATGCAGCGCACGCGGTCGCCGTCCACCGCGAACTCGAACCAGGAGCAGCGCAGGGTCTGGTTGAAGAGCAGGTCCGCGGCCAGCGCGAAGGCGATCTTGAAGGCGAGGAAGTCTTGCTCCGGGTCGAAGAGGAAGTCGGCCACCGAACGCGCCGCCGTCTCCGTGATGCGCCGCCACTGCGGCACGTTGCGGAACTGGCGGATGATGGAGCCCGGCTCGATGCGCGTCGAGGTGGGGTTGGCCTTGCGGAAGAGGTAGCCCTCGCTGTTGGCGATCGAGTCGAAGGTGTAGCGCTTGTAGAAGTTCTCCTCCACGATGTCGCTGTGCACGCTCTGGATCTCGGTGATGAACCTGGCGCGCACCGCGGCCACCAGCACCTCGTCCTCGGGCTGGGGCGGCATGGGCGGCTCCTGGCCGCGCCACAGCGGCGCCGCCGACTCGAGCACCTGCCGCACGGCCAGGATCAGCACCACCAGGTGGAACTCCATCGCCGTGCTGCAGGTGTACAGCCCCGGCTCGTACGGCACGCACCAGGTGTCCACGTTGTGCGCCACGTCCGGCATCGCGTACAGGAGGAAGTCGGACACGCGCGCGTCGAGCGCGTCCACGAACGACACCAGCGCCTCGTCGAAGACGATGGTGTGCGCGGACTGCTCCAGCTGCGTCAGCGCGCACCGCAGCTGTCCCAGGGTGAAGGCCCTGATCTCCGCGTCGGCGACCGCGGCCAGGTTGTGCCGCACGCAGTAGGGCACGTCGCTGGGCTTACACGTGTAGTAGTCGTCGTCTGCCTGGAGGGGGAAGAACTGGCGCAGAAACTGCACGCAGTCCGCGACGCCGTCGTAGATGACGACCAGGGGCGAGTCCTCGTACTCGTCGGCCGTGCCGGGGATGCCCGGGGAGAGGCTGCGCACGTTGGAGAGGGTGATGGAGTGGAGCAGGTCGTGGAGGCGCTTGACCTGGCCGCAGTAGAGGGCGTGGTGGGAGTGGCCCGTCGCCTCGTCCACGTAGCGGTTGCCCGCGTCGTGCGCGTCGTCGATTAGCGTCAACAGATCCGCGAGACAGTGGAAAAAAGGGCTGAAATTTCGTAGGTATAAACGATCCGTCCATGGTTTACCACCGAGAGACCACACATTCACTTCCTTCAGCTGATCCAGGAGACGCTCGAAGATGAACGACGTTCCGCTGTTCGGCCGCGGCATGGTCGTGGGCGGCGTCAGCAGACTGGTGGCCTCGCTACCCAGCTGCAGCGACGCGGACGCGGCCAAATGCCACGTGGACGTAAATACGGAGAAATTGCGCAGATTGAGGGAGGAGGAGGAGCGAGAGGAGCAGCAGCGCGCGCAGCTCGAGTACGCCAAGCACGTGCGCAACATCCATCCCGACAAGCAGCTGCAGTTCGACTTTGACGTGGAGGACGGCGAGGAGATCGTCGAGGAGCCGGCGGCCAAGCGGCCCCGCGGCATGGAGCAGCCCACCGACGAGAACTGGTTCGTGGAGGCGTCGCCGGAGGCGAGCAAGGGGCCGGGCGTGCCGGTCATGTACACGTGGGAGAAGGAGTTCGAGTCGCTGCGCGAGCTGGGCGAGTCCGACACGCCGGACAAGTGCTTCGGCTGCGAGTACATGGCGGTGGCGGCGCACGAGACCATCTACGCGGACGACTGGCGCGCGGTGGTCGAGTTCTTCCAGGCGTCGCTGCCGATGTGCCCCGGGCCGCGCCACCTGGGCGCCGAGCTGTACGCCTTCTTCGACCGCACCGTCGTGGAGTCGCTGCGCAAGAGAGGGGTGATGCAGCCGGATGCGCGGCTGTGGTCACCGCACGGCATCCTCGACCACTTCATGAACCACAACAGAGACCCCGTGGTGCAGATGATGCGCGACTACATGGCCTACACCGAGATCCACGCGACCATCATCAAGAACCAGATCTTCGAGCTGCATCCGGAGAGCGGACGCCGGCGCGTCAACGGCGAGGCGCTGAAGATGCTCAAGACCATCGGAGAGATGCGGGAGAAGCTGATGCGCGCCAACCCGCACCAGCTGCCCTACGCGGCCAAGGAGACGAGCAGCGCGCCGACGTTCGTGCACCCGCACAGCCAGATGAAGCAGCGGCCCTCCCTGATCGAGGCGCACTCGCGCTGGGACAGATAATCCGCCGTATATATATAGGAGTGTCGCATCTGTTCTCGAATGAGCAAACAACGCAACAAATGTCTGAGGACGGTACGGCACTTCGGACCACCATTCCGATGGTGCGGCCGAACATGACCACGCCCACGTCGGTGAGCGGCACGATGGGCCTCGGGCCGCGCCCGGCGCCCTTCTTCGACGCGTTCCCCAGCAGCGCGGACGGCCTGCGCCGCGCCGCCACCGACAACGACCAGAGCCAGTCCAAGAGCATGGGCTGGGTCACCGCCGACGTGGTGCTGGCGCCCTGGGAGGACGGCCAGCACAGGGAGCTGTTCGACGGCCAGCTCGTCTTCGCCGTGCCGCTGGACTTCAAGGCGCTGGCCGTGGCCGGGCACCGCGCCGCCGCCCGTCTGCAGATGCCGCTGCTGAACATCCGGCACGTCAACACCTTCCTGCGCGTCGGCTACCAGGCGGCCAAGCGCGCCTTCACGCCCGACAAGACGGGACGCATGCCCATCCAGGACGAGTTCAGCAGCGCGGAGCTGGGCCTGCTGGCGACGCGACCCGTACGCACCTGGCATCACCTCGACTTCGTGCAGGAGCGCTTCGGCGCCGCCGACCAGGACTCGTACACCAAGCAGCTGGTCTACATGTCGGAGCGGCTGATCCTGGAGCGCTTCAACCTCTTCGGCTGGATCCACGGCCAGGTGCCCGTCGACGGCCGGCTGCCGCAGGTGGCCATCCGCCGCGCCGGCACCATCGACGACGCGGAGAACATCTGGAGCTCGGAGCTGTTCCCGGGCGACAACCTGTACCTGATCCTGCGCCGCGTTGTCGACCACGCCACCGGCGAGCTGGCGCACTTCGCCTTCGTGCCGTGGTTCGGCACCACGATGCCCACGCTGGAGGAGTGCTCGTACGCGGACGTCACGGGCCACACCGAGTACGGCTGCGCGATGTACGTGGGCTCGGTGGACCGCATGACGCACGACGTGGTGTTGCGGCCCGACGAGCTGCCGCAGCTGCTGGGCATCAAGCCGTGCACGCTGCAGCGCGTGAAGGTGGGCCCGGAGCCCGGCTGCGTGCGCATCACGGCGCTTTCGTCCAAGAATCGGCTGTCGTGGCTGTACTGAAAAAAAGCACTCTATAAATAAACCTCCTGTGACCGTCTGTGCCCTCCATCGAAAGAAAAAGTCGCGTGCCGCTCAGAGAATGGCCACGTTCGGGGAGCAGTCCATGCCGCCCATCACCACGCAGGGCCTGATCACGGTCAACGCCGATCTGGACCCCAACATCGTCACCAACAGACAGAACCTGGCGGCCAGCGCCCCCGGCGGCGCCTCCATCATCGGCCACATGGCCATCGACGCCACGCGGCTGCAGATCGAGGAGGGCGAGCTGCTCTTCACGTCCACGGAGGCCTTCCAGTTCGGCAGCAAGTCCATGTCGGGCCGCCGCCCGCTCGTCTTCTCCTCCTACAACGGCGTGCCCGTCACGCGCAAGATGACGCAGGAGGACTTTGAGAGCAGGTACGTCTTCATCGGCATGGCGCAGTCGGCCACCTTCCCCGAGGGCGATCCGGGCGGCATGGGCAACGGCATCGCGGCCAAGCGCGCCGGCTCGGGCACCACCCTGAACAACTCGGCGGTGACCTTCTGCCCCGGCGACGTGATCGGCTACCAGCTGCCCAGCGTGGACGAGGGCACCCGCATGCGCGAGGTGCCGTCCATGTCCGGCAGCCGCGTCGCCACGGACCGCTACCGCCCCAACAAGCACGTCGCCCGCCTCAAGAAGGTCACCTACGAGGACATCATGTCGCAGTACAACCTGGCCGTGGCCAAGCTGCTCGACATGATCGGCGGCGCCAACGTCACCTCCTTCGACCAGAAGGCGGGCGCGGGCAAGGACATGGTGACGTACGGCTCTGTCTTCGAGCTGTCGGTGCTCATCAAGAAGGCGTACAACTGGGCCTTCATGGCCGCCATCCAGACCGCCATCGAGAACAAGATCGTCGCCTGGGACCCCAACTACAACGCCGGCGGCACGAACGCCAACCGCATGGAGCAGCTGGGCAAGGACCTCGGTCTGCTGGCGGCGCCGCCCGCCGACGAGCGCACGGACATCCAGAAGGACTACTTTTTGCTGGCGCTCAACGGCTCGCTGGACCGCACCAACACCGAGAACCAGGTCGCCGCCGAGGACAGGCTGGGCGCGTTCATCGGCCCGTCGGCGCCGATCATGCCCGCCTTCGGCCAGCTGGGCGGCCGCAGCAACAAGGCCGCGGACCTGCTCAAGGCGGTGGGCCGCACGGCCAGCTACGGCCTGGTGCGCTCCTTCGGCCGCTGCATGAACAACTACGAGCGCTCCACCATCGCCACGGCCAGCTGCTTCGCGGCGCCGGGCAACAATGTCGACTACGTTCTTCGTCCGTGAACAACCACTAAAAACCTCCCCTCTTTTTTTACTTCAAGCTGAGCAGCTGGCTGGGCGGAGACGCCTTGAGCACCTCGATGAGCTGCGCGGACGAGCAGGGCGTGTCGTCGCAGTACAGGCCGCCCATCGCGCCGTGGGCAGACGTCACCAGGGGCGTGCCGATGGGCTGCGAGATGCCCGCGATCACGTCGCGCAGCAGCACCACGCTGAGCTGCGCCCACAGCGTGTCGCAGTCGGGGTGGCCCTCCCACACGCCCACATCGAGCGCGTGGTCGACGAAGGCGGCCAGGTCGAGGATGGAGACGCGCACGCTGACGCCGGTGTCGCCCGCCGTCTCGTGGTACCAGTCGTAGATGCGGTACGTGTCGTCGGTGTCCACGTACTGCGCGTCGATGATCGACTCGCACGTGTTCTTGGTGGGCATGTACAGCTGGAGGTAGTCGCTGGCGTGGTCCGCGAAGGAAAAGTACAGCGCCGCGTCGAGCTTCACCAGCTCTCCGTTAGTGGTGACGGCCAGGTATTCGGCCCGTGCGATCTGGCAAAAAAGTGCTGCGAACAGCAGCCATCGCCACATTTTTTTTTCTTGTGCGTTTGCAGAAAAAGACGCGCGCCTTTCATTGAGCACTTTTTTTTCGAAAATTTAATCGAGAAACAAAAAAAAATTATTCTGTATGGTGGCCCACCGATGAATGTCCTTTGGGTTAGCGCTAACTGAATACGATATCAAGACACCGACAGCGCTAATAGGAAGGAAGAGGACGATGACTTACTATGACGACAGTTACCGGCGCAAGCAGACGGAGGGCGAACGAGAGCGCCACAAGACGCCCACGACCCCGCGATGGCACGTCGCCAGCGCAAAAGTGGTTCCTGACGGAGAACACGACGTCTTCGTGTTGCTCGACAAAGAGGTGTCCAAGGAAAAACTACTCAAGACGCTGCAGTTTCTCTGCGACGAGGCGTTCATGGTTGAAGGCGAAGGTCTGCCAACTTTGCTCAGTCTCACCAGCGAAGAACACATGCAGGTATCGGAGGACGGCTCGATTCGGCTGAAGATGGCCAAACGCGAATACGCAATCCTCACGGCGGCGCTGCTGCCTTCGTATCTGGAGCCCTCGCGCAAGAACCTCACGCGCGAGCAGGGCTTCCGATCCGTCGCCATGCACCCGGTCCTTTTGCGTTACGTCTTGCGCAAGACCGGCGACTCGGCGATCGACAAATGGCGCACCTGGGCGGCAGTGCGAACGCTCGCGGGCTACGTCAACGCCACAGTCCCCAAGTTTCCGTCGGTGAACTACTGCGGCGGGCTCTTTCCCATCAGCAGCGGCTGGTTCCCTCTCTACGAACTACTCCCGCGAGTGCTCCACGCCATTTTTTCGTTTTTCAAAACCACGGCTTCTTTTGTCTACATGCTCCAGGACACGACCATCATCTACGACGTGATGGCCGCGTTCTTGATGCCTCGACGTGTCGACTACATCAATTATCGCCTCATCGACGAGGTGATCAATCTGACCGAGCTGGACAACATGGACGAGTTCTGTCGGCACCACCACATGATGATCACCGAGGTGCGCAAGCTGGCCGAGTCGGTGAAGCACCTGGACGACCACAGTCGCACGCGAATCACGCTCGAGCGAAGTGGCGCGCACAGCCACATCAACTTCGACAAGCTCCTGGCGACTGTGTTCAACGCCGCGTGCGATCCGCGGCTCGACCGCAACGTGGCCATGACCATGATGTGCTCGATGGCCGTGTCTTACCGCAGCAACAAATCGCTCTATGCCTTTCTAGACACGATTCCCACGCACAGGCAATACAGCAAGCGCGTGCAAGACCTGTACACGCGTTTAACCATCGGATTGCGCCCCTGCGATCGCCAAGCCGTGGGCCGTAATCTACTCAAAGACATCAAAGCCGACAAGTACGACCGAGAGCTGGGACTGTGCGATCCGCCGCCCAAGTACAAGCGTCCGCACTTTTCGACTCGATACATGCACGGCACCTACGTAACCCCCACGTTTGATTTGTACACCGCGCTGACACGAGACAACCCGCGGCCGCTCTTTCCCGAGCAAAAGGGAATTCCGCAGCCGCTCGAAGCTCTCTATCTCTTTGTCAGTTCGTTCGACAGGAATTTTTCGGGGCTCGAAGAATACTACTACGACAGTTGGGACTTGTTGACGACGGACATGCTCGAGTGCACGAAGCTGCTGCCGCTGACGGCCGACGGGCACTACTTGGACCAGGCTTTTTTTTATATATATAAAAGCGCGCGATCGTAACGGACGTCGAGAAAAAGAAAGAATGTCGCTCGAGACCGCGCTGAAGGAGACAAAGCAGCGCTTTCAGGAGGAGCAGGAGAAGGCGGCCAAGGAAGACGCGGACGCCCGCGAGTTCAGCAAGCGCGTCGTGGTCGCTCTGCGGGCGCCCGACGCCACAGTCGAGCACATGAAGGACCTGCAGGGCCTGCTGCCCGAGGCGGCCAGCGTGCACATGGAGGCGCTGCGCCGCAGCTACCCCAACCTCGACCGGCTGGTGCTGGCGCCCAACGTGTCCACGTTCTCCGCGCTGGGCGGGCACGTGCTGGTGCTGGGCGCCGGCCAGGCCATCAGCCAGCTGTCGCACGTGGTCAACGTGGTGTCGCCGTTCGGGCTCACCATGGCCGTGCGCGTGCGCGACGCGGGCTACACCTCCGCGCGCGACATGCGCGACAAGTACGGGGCCAAGGCGGTCGAGTACGTGCAGTCGCTGCCGCGGACGGGCCCCACCATCGACGCGCACATGCCCCGTCCGGGCGAGACCGAGGACTCGGCGCGCTGGCCGGTTTTCTTCCCCACCAAGCGCGCCCACGTGGGCCTGTACGCCTCGCCCGCCGGCGAGCTGTATCTGATCGCGCGCTCGCACGCCGGCGCCGAGGTGCTGCCCGCGGCGCGCGCTGTCGTCGAGACGGCGGGCACCACCGCGCAGAGCTTCGTGGAGGACTCGCGGGTCAGGTGGATGGAGGGCGTCGCCTACCGCAACACCGCGCGTCTGCTGCACGGCCTGGCCCGCGCGCTGGGCTTCGCGGTGCCCGAGACGCAGGACTACCAGGCGCACTCCGGCTCGCAGCGGCTGATCCGCTACAAGCTGGCGCGCCCCGACATCGTGCACCGCCACAACACGCAGCGCATCACGGACCAGTGGGGCGAGCCGCGCGCGGCCTTCTTCCGCGACGTGGTGGACGGCGGCCAGACCGTGGGCGGCTCGGTGCTCGTCCAGTCGGACATCACCAAGGGGTACTCCCTGTCCGAGGCGCAGGCGCCCGTCAGCAACAAGCTGCCCTACGTCACGCCGGTGACGACGGACAAGATCCCCGTCGCGGAGCGCATCGCGCTCACCATCGACCAGCGCGACCACTACGTGGAGAAGATCAGCTCGCTCATGCCGCGGCGCCACCTGCTCACGCACCACAAGTACCGCGACTCGGACATCGGCGTGCCCCTCTCTCCCGTCGTCGTGGTCCGCGCGTAACCCCCCTCTCTCTTTGTGTTGTATAAAAGTTGGGTCTTTGAAAAAAAAACGAGTCAGAGTAGAATCGCGTATACGCTCCACCAACATGGCATCGTACCCCTACCCACCCACCTACTACCCGCCCGCGCCTCCCGTCGTGGTGCAGCAGCCGCCCGTGGTCTACGGCGCGCCGCCGCCCGTCGTGCACACCACCACCGTCGTGCACAAGCAGTACGGACACCCCTCCTTCGGGAAGGGCGGCTCGTCGCACGGCTACCCCTCCTACAAGGGCTACAAGTCGCACTCCAAGAAGCATGGCTACCCCTCCTCCGGCAAGAAGACCATCAACCTCATCAACATCAAGAAGTCGGGCTCGAGCTCGTCGAGCAGCAAGAAGCCCAAGGCGTCCGGAAGCGGTAAGAAGTCCAAGCTGCCGGGCCAGAAGAAGAAGAAGAGGACCGGACAGAAGAAGACGGGCGCGCGCCTCCGCGAGATGCCGCAGCCCATCGGGGACCTGGTGGGTCCGCAGCTGAGCGTGCACACCAGCGACGCGTACGTGCTGCAGTCACTGTTCGACAAGATCAAGGAGATGGCCGCGGGCGCGGACAGCGCCGTCCACCGCTTCAGGCACGCCATGCTGTCGCTGTACCGCAGCCACGGCAAGACGGTGCCGGTGGCCAATAACGTCCCGCTCGACCTGCACTACATGGTGAGCAAGGCGATGCACCTGCGCGCGCCGATGCAGCTGACCTTCGTCAACGAGCAGAGCCAGCGGTTCGAGTCGGCGCCCGCGCGCCCCGTGGTCGACAACGAGCGCACGGCGACCGTGGCCTTCTCGCTGCCGTCGGCGACCAAGACGATGCTGAACGGCACGTTCACGATCGAGATCGCCTACGGCGGACGCACGTTCAAGCACAGCGACGTCTTCGCGGAGAGCCCGCGCACCATCCACGGCAAGGGCGAGACCTTCCAGTGGATGATCAACCTGTACGAGAGGGCGTACACGAGCGCCTACTACAAGTACCTGGTGCCCATCCCCACGCTGGAGCTGGTGATGACCCGGTCGCGCACCGAGGAGAACGTCTACTACGTCAGCCAGGCCGCGCTGGTGGTGGACTTTGAGCCGCGCAAGCACTTCTCCACGCTGCCCGCCAGGGGCTCCGACGTGGTGCGCGTGCCCGAGCTGCTGCCCCGCACCCACATGCCCTACAAGGCGTACATGGTGGGCAACGTGGCGCTGCAGCGCGCCATCCACGGCCAGCTCGAGTCGCGCCTCGAGGTGCTGATGTCCGACACGCCGAACAAGTGGGACTTCCGCTGCTCGGTGGGCGCCCGCGAGAGCCAGGAGGGCGCCGACCACCGCGTCTTCCTCGGCGCGGCGGGCGAGGCTGCCGTGGCCTACGCGATCCTGGCCATGCTGGCCGACAAGCAGATGCTCGACCAGGCCAACGACCCCGCCTTCATCAAGGAGGTGCTGGGACGCGACCCCAACGGAGCCCGCGCGCTCGAGGTGGTCGCGGCGCTGTACGACAAGTACCACGCGGCGCAGGGTAAGGCCCGCACGTCTGCGCATCAGGACTTCCCCTCTCTGCTGCAGCTGCTGGCGCACACCAGCGGCCTGCCCGCCTCGCGCAGTCTGAACTGCGAGCAGGTGCGCGCCTACTACCTCAAGGTGATCGGCGTGCTGAGCGGCAGCGACGACGGCAGCGCGCCAGAGCTGCCCTACGACAGGCGCGAGCAGCTGGTGCTGGAGCAGTTCGCCACGGCGCCGGGCGCGGACAACGACGCCGACGTCGAGGTGGGTCCGACGCATAACACGCTCGAGGCGTTCCTGCTGGCGATGTTCGTGCGCCGATTCTCCGTGGCCTCGCCGATGGCGACGCGCGCGCCCAGCGACATCGTGAACAGCTACCTGCGCCCCGGCGACTTCAAGTTGGAGTGGGGCGCGTCGATGACGGGCGCCTCGCAGGCGCTGCTGGCCGCCGACCCGCTGGTGTTCGCGACGTGCGCCACGGCCACCTTCTCGGGCCTGACCTCCCACGTGCGCATGCTGACCGAGGAGCTGGCGCAGCAGTCGCGCGCGGACTCGATCTTCTTCCGCATGCTGTCCACGCGCATCCGCGTCGCGGGCGACTACAAGGACGTGGCGCACTCGGTGGGCTGGATGCAGCGCCGCATCAACGAGAAGCTCGACGTGCTGTACACCGGCTCGCGCAACGGCAGCGTGGACACGGTGGTGGCGGTGATCGTGCCCCAGCTGGGCTACTTTGCCGTCTTCCACGAGATGTCGGCCGACTTCGACCGGCCCCTGCAGAGCTCGGTGGACGCCGTCGTCGGCGCGGTGGTGGAGACGCTCAACGCGGAGGGCATCTATGCCCAGTACTCGGGCATCCCCGACCGCGTCCGGCTCAGCGTCGCCCGTCCCTCTCGCGCGAACAAGACGTGGGACATCTCGTTCATGCAGGACCTGCCGAAGGACTTCGCGGTCGGCGCCGCGCTGCCCGACAAGAGCGTGCGCTTCGTCAACCCCTTCGTGGTGCAGACGCAGCGTCGTCTGCGCACCGTGATCTTCGACCGCCAGGACGCGAGCGGAGTGGAGGCGGCGCTGGACTTCTCCACGGGCGAGCACGTGCCCCTGGTCTACGACCCCCGTCGCGGCGGCTACTTTGAGCGCCTGTACGAGAGCGAGGACAGCGCGCTGGGACAGGAGGTGGTGGTCACCCCCGAGTACATCCAGTACGCGGGCGACATCTTCATCCGGCAGGAGGAATTCGAGGCGTTCAGCCGCGACTATCTGGCGGCCTACGGCACCGCGATGCAGCTGGCCAACGCCGACGTGTTCCGCACCAAGTTGTCCACGGTCATCCGCCAGGGCACCCTCGTGACGCTGACTCCGGACGCGGCTTTCTCTCTCGAGCGCAAGATCGGCGGAGGAGTCGGACCCGCGCTCGGCGGCCTGGCCGCGGGCACCGTTCTCGGCATGGCGGCGTCGCGGGCGTGGGGTCCTCTGGGTCCCGGCTATCCCTACGGCTACCCGTATGGGTACCCTCCCTACGGCGTGGCCGTGCCGGTCTACTACGGTCCCGGGGGCTATTGGGGCGGCCGTCGCGCCTGGCGTCGCCGTCATCACTTTTGAATAAAATTTACTTGGGCAACGAAGAGCCGGACAAGGGCAAGATCTGGTAGAACACGGTGTGGCCGACGCCGACGACGCCGAACAGCCACGCGATCATGAGCGCGGCGCGGCCGTAGATCAGCAGCGCGTCCGACCACACCACGAGCATCACCACGCCGAGGCTGACGCAGGTCAAGATCTTGTGCACGTTGACGGAAACGCGATCGAATGTGACCTGGGTGCCCGCCGCCGCCTCCCAGTACTTCTTCCACATGACCACGCAGAACACCATGAAGAGTAGGTAATACCAGAAGAAGAACTGCAACATCAATATGGTGGGGTCGACGAATATCAGCTGCGAGTGGTAAAAGGCGACAGCCAGCACGAGCAGGTGCTGAAGCTGTCCGAAGATGGCGCGCCCCATGCGATTCATCATGAGCACTCCGAATAGCGCACGTAGGCGGTAGAGCGGTAGTCGCGGCACGACGTAGCATGCACCCAGTATGGAAAAGAAAGAGGTGAAAAAGAGAACGAGCGAACTGTCCGAGCTGTGGACCAGCTGCTTTTCGAAGACGCGGAACCAGTTCCAGCTGTCCTTGATCACGATGTAGGTCGGCCACGACCAGGGCTTGAAGATGGAGAGGGTGTAGTGGGTGATCTTGGGCTGCTGCCGCTCCTCGTCGGGATCGAACTGCCAGCGGTCGCCCCGGGTGATGTAGACGCCCACGTCGCCGTTGTAGTAGCCCGGCAGACGCTGGCAGCGCAGGTGGGTGACGTCGGTGGCCACCAGTGACTCCAGCTTCTGCTGCGGGTCGAAGAAGGGGCACTCCTCGGGGTTCCAGAAGTAGTTGTTGAGGAAGCCTTGGTCGCCGCCCGTGTACGAGTGCATCGTGGTGTACTTTTCCATCATGTCGAGATAGATGGGGTTGGAGGGGATGGCCACGATGACGCCGCTGTTGAAGAAGGTGTTGCGCACCACGGAGCAGTGGTAGGCGTTGCAGCTGCACAGCTCATCCACGTTCTCGTTCACAAGCGTGTCCGCGTCGAGGTAGACCACCCGCTCGTACTCGGTCAGCGTGTAGATCTGCAGCTTGGTGAAGATGTATTCGAGTCGAGTGAAGTACTCCGGGTTCGGGTTGGGCACCGCGCGCGCGTCGTGCAGGCGCCAGCCCGCGTTCACTAGCATCTGGCGCGACTCCTGGCCGACGGCGTCGGTGACCATGGCGACCATGCGCATGCGGGTGTTCGTGTCCTTCAGGCTGTAGCCGAGCGTGGCGGCGCCCAGGACGAACTCGTCGTCGCTGTAGACCAGAGTGACCGCGGCGCAGCGACCGGCCTCCAGCCTGTCCTCGAGGCGCCTGGCCGCGGGAGGCAGCTTGAGCGTGGCATGCGCGACCGCCGCGAAGCAGAGGACGAGTAGCAGGAGCGCCTTCATTCGACAAAAAGAATGGTGTTTATTTGAAAAAATCTTCTTTTCTTTGTAAATTGCGAACTAAAACACGAGAAATGACGGCGCTGATGGGCGATCCCTCGATGTGGGTGCGCAGCGAGGCGCTGGACGACGTGATGGCGCCGCCCCCGCCCCGTCTCACGTTCGTGGGCGCCAGCAGGTCCAGGGCGAAGCACCGCGACGGCGCGATGGCGTGCGGGCACTGCGGGCGCAGCGTGACGGCGCTCATCTTCAACGACGCCTGCACGTACGAGTGCGCGCTGGCGCTGGCCACGGCGGCCTACCGCTACGACTACGTGTACACGGCGATCATGCGCCAGCTGGGCCGAGGCGACGTGGCGATGCCGAAGCGCGCGCCCCCGCTCCACCACGACTCGATCACGCCCGAGCGCTACTGGGAGCTTGCGATGAACGACCTTTATTCGCGCCAGCCTGGCATGATCGAGTTCCTCAAGGAGCGGCTGCAGAAGAACGCCGCGCCCAGCCGCGGTGGCGACAAGAAGCGGCGCGCCCACTAGGGCGAGACGATCCACAGCCAGCCGCGGCCCTCGTAGACGGCCACCAACTCTCGCGGCTTGCCTTTGAGGCGATATTTGATGTACATATCCGCGTCGGACAGGCGCTTCCGTTGCGACAAGGTCACGCGGCACACCGCGCCGATCGCGCCGTCGTCGGCGTAGCTGATGTCCGGCGTGTTGCCGCGCTCGTCGACTGCGCGATGGCTGCTCCTTGACGAGAATAAATGCGCGAGACTGTCTTGGTCGAGGTAAATTCGCTCGCGCTCCGGCGGAGGCACGAAGACGTGGAGCATGGCCAGCACGTCCGGACGGGCGTCTCCCCGCTCCACGAAGCGGCGCGTGAGGAGCAGGTAGTGGCACAGGTCACGACGCATCCTAATCGCGGAGGTGGCGCCGAGGAAGCGTGGTCGGAAGTGCCGGGGCTGGCTCTCGTCGACGTAAAAAACCACATGTTTATCGTCGCATGCGATCTCCTCTCCTGCGGGTATCAACTCGGTCTTGAAGTCGATGAACGCCTCGAGCACGGAACTGAACGATATCAGCTCCGAGTTCATCAAGTTCGTTATCGGCCAGTGTATCTGTGTGATATTGGTTCTCTTGCTGATAATAATTCTGATCTGGTGATGGACACGGCCACTGCTGCGTTCGCGCTTTTTTTATTATCGCTGTATTTTGTCTCGTGCTGTCTATGGCTTCGCCAACCCCGCCAGCTGCTGCATCTGGCCGACGACCTGCTGCTGCAGACAGCCATGCCCTCCCTAGCGTCTGTGTGACCCACTGCAAGTGCTGCGGCGCGGAGCTCACCCGGCGAGAGATCGGTCTGACGCACTTTGCGTGCCAGGCCTGTCGGACGTCGAGGTGCGCGGCGCGGTGCGTCTGGTGCAAACAGATATACGCGCTCAGCCACCACGCCGACTTTCACCGCTACTCATGCATCTGCGCGCGATGCACCGTCGGGCTTGCGTCGCTTCCCGCGCCGCCGTTCAACGAAAATTATCTTGACGGCATGATTTTCGATCTCAAATCTCTCCCAAAGAATTAAAACCCGACCGTTACCACGAAGCTCCCAATTTTATTTCCCCAATTCCTCCCATTTTTTTCTTTTCTTTTTCTTTTCTTCTTTTCTTTCTTTTTTTTCCTTTCTTTTTTCAACACTGAGCGCACTTTACCAAACGATGCCCAACAACACACCGAAGCTTTTCTTTCGACTTTGAATCTTTCCCAAAAAATTAATGTTCTGCCGTTACCGCGAAACCCCATTTTTCTTTTCTCCATTTCTCCCATTTCTTTTCCCTTTCTTTTCTTCTTCTCTTCTTTCTTTGTTTTTTATTTACATTTTCAGTCTCGGCGGCGTTTAAACGATTTCATCGACATCTTGAATTGAATTGGCGCCTTGGGTTGAACCAAAGGCCTTTTTTCGACGGTCGGCTTCTTCGGCTTCTCGCGTCTGAAAGTGAAGTAGAGAGCGGTGAAGAGAAAGAGTCCGGTCAAGCCGATGAAGATCGTGCAGAGAATGAAGAACGTGTGCATTCTCGAACGAGACTCCTGCAAGTGGTTGCGCAAGCACATGATGTCGTTCCTGGGACAGACGCAGTCCGGGTCGTCGGGGCCGCAGCAGTCGCAGATGTAGGTCCAGTCCTCGGGTGCGGAGCAGTTCTCCGTCGAGTCGACGATGGTGATGGTGGTGTTCGGGTCGCAGTCGAGGTTTTGGTCTTCGACGACCACCTGGAACAGCTGCTCGCAGTTAGCGAGGTCCCGCTCGATCTCGGTGATGTACACGGAGATACCACCGTACGTGACCACGTCGCGCGCGCCCAGGGCCGCCCCGCAGGCGCAGTCCAGCCCCTCGGTACCGGGATACACCGACACCCTGTTGCTCAGCTGCAGCAGCTGTCTCAGGCTCTCGGCGTCCTCGTTGATGTAGAGCGGTAGGTCCTGGTCGGGGATGGCGCGGAGGATGTACGCCTCGGCGTCGCCGATCAGCGGCACGCACAAGAAGGTCTCGTCTTCCGCATCCGGCACGCCGCAGTCGGTGCACGTGGGCCCGGCCCAGCCCAGCTCGCAGTCGCACACGTCGGACACGTAGTCCCAGAGCCCATTCACGCAGTCGATCGGCGACACCTCCTCGACGTCGCGCGCGCCCAGCTGCGGGAACAGGCAGCTGAAGTAGCCCGAGGGTGACTGCTGCTGCGCGCAACTCGGGCGCAGGCACGTGTCGGGGTGCTTGGCGCCGCTGTTGTACGCGCCGAGCAGGGAGGCGAGCTGGCGATACGGTCTGCCGGGAGCCCCGGTCACGTTCACCGTCATGTTGCACGAGAGGAGCAGGTTGTAGGCGTCGCCCATCGCCGTCTCGATCTCCGGCGGCACGCAGGCGCCGCTCGCCTCGTTGAGGATGGAGGCCAGCCACTGGTGCATGAGCAGGCGCCAGGCCACGCGCGGCCGCTTCTGCGACCAGTAGTAGAAGGACTGGCCGCATATCCTGTCGTCCTCGAGGCCGTAGGGCCAGGTGAAGCGCTTGCTGCGCAGCTTGCAGCGACTGGTGTGCAGGGCCCACCAGGGGAACGGCACCACGCAGCCTCCCGCGCAGTAGTCTGGCTCGCACTCGGGCCCCGTGATCACGACCTCGCAGGCGCCGTCCACGCACCTTCCGTGCTGGCACGAGCTGTCCAGATACGAGCAGTCGACCGGGGGCCCCGCCACGCAGAAGCCCCCCGAGCAGGTGTCGTCCACCGTGCACACGTCCCCGTCCGCGTCACAGGGCTGACCCTCGTTGAGGCTCTGCGCGAGACAGTCGCCGGTCAGCGTGTCGCAGAAGCCGGTGCCGCAGAAGGTGTCCAGGTAGCTGCAGTCCGCGGGCACGCCGGTGACGCACGTGCCGTCGTAGCCCGAGCAGTAGCTGTCTCGCGTGCACACGTCTCCGTCGTCGCAGGGCGTCAGCTCGTTGGCGTAGTAGGGCGTGCACGACCCGGACCGGCAGGTGGAGAAGGGGGTGCACTGGTTCTCCTCGCCGCTGACGCACTCGGTGTCGTCTGCGATGCTGCGCGGCACGCACTGGCGACTCCTCTCGTCGCAGACGCCCAGGGTGCACGGCCCGTCGAAGGCGGAGCAGTCGCGTAGAGTGGTGGGCGTACACTCGCCCGCCTGGCAGGTGTTCTCGTAGCAGAAGAGAGTGTCCGGACAGGGCGTGCCGTCGGATGCGCGGAGGTCTTCCGGACAATAGTCGTTGCCGTGCTCGCAGTGGTCGGTCACGTCGCAGCCGCCAGGCGCTTTTGCGCGACAGGGCTCTCCTGCGGCGTAGGTGCGCTGGCAGCTGCCCGAAAGACAGACGTCGCGGCCTGAGCACGGTCCGATGGGGATGTCGGTCGAGCAGGCCGTATAGTCGGGCACGTTCTCGTAGGAGCAGACTCCGCCGCTGCAGTCGATCACCTGGCACTGACGGTCGTAGTCGCCCCACTCGCACGCGGAGTAGGGACCCGCCCTGCACTCGCCGTCGGCGCACGCGTCTCCCAGAGTGCACGCGTTGCCGTCGCTGCATCCGCGCACGGTGCACGAGCTGTGCGTGGTGCACTGTCCGGTGAGCACGTCGCAGACGCCGCCCTCCTTGCAGGTGCAGTCGGTGGCGCAGTCGAGAGTCCTCACGGGGTTGCAGACGCCCTTCGAGCAGACGGCCTCGGTGGAGCACAGGTTGCTGTCGACGCACACCTCTCCGTCCTCCTTGAGCGCGTACTCGCACTGGCCGGTGCCGGGGTTGCAGCCGAGCGAGATCTTGCAGTCGTCGCTGACGTCGCACTGGGTGATGTCGTAGGGCACGCACTGGCCGTAGGTGTTGCAGATGCCGCTCTCCGCGCACAGATTGTCGCTCTTGCAGAAGAGCCCCTGCTGGGGCGTGTGCTCGCAGCCGTCGAAGAAGGGCGAGTACGCGTCCGCGGTGCACGGGTTGCCGTCGTCGCACGAAGGAGGGATGCCCAGCATGCAGGTGCCCGCGAAGCAGAACTCCTCTCCGTTCCTCCACAGTCCGTCGTTGCAGCCGCTGACCGCGCTGTCCATGGGCTCGTACGCACACACGTTGGCCGCGCAGGTGGCGTTCTTGCACGGGATGTAGGCGCAGTCCGCGGTCGTCGTGCAGGCGTGGCACTCGTCGGCCACGGGGTACAGACAGCCCTGTCGCGGAGAGCAGTACGAGACGCCGCACACGTAGGAGTAGGAGCAGTTATAGGGCGTGCCGCCCCCGCACGTGCCCTCCAGACACGTCTCGTCGACCGTGCACAGATTGTCGTCGTCGCACAGGTGATTCTCCTTGAAGTCGTACAGACAGCCGTGGTGGGGGTCGCAGCGGCGAGAGAGGCACTGGTTCTCGCTGTGGGGGCAGTCGACGGGATCGCCGGCGATGCAGTTGCCCAGATAGCAGGTGCTGCTCGTGGTGCACGAGTCCCCGCTGACGCAGAACGTGCCCGCGGGCAAAAAGGGCGTGTCGCACTGGCCCGTGAGCGGGTCGCAGACGCCCGGTCCGTGGCACTGAGAGATGCTCTGGCAGACGACCGGGTCGCGCCCCACGCACGTGCCCCACTGGCAGGTGTCCGAGACGGTGCACAGGTCTCCGTCGTCGCAAGGCGTGCCGTCGTCGACCGGAACGAACGCGCACTCGCCGGTCTGGGGGATGCACACTCCGTACGCCGTGCACTCGTCGTGATGGGAGCAGTTCACCAGCGTCTGCGTCCTGACGCAGGTGCCCGCGCCGTTGCACAGATGCTCCGCGCACAGGTCGTTGGTCATGCACGGCGTCCCGATCGAGGTGTAGACGGGCGTGCAGGTGGCGTTGTCGGTGCCGGTGCACACGTAGGAGTCGACGCACACCGGGGGCGGGGGACACTCGAGCGGCTGCCCTCGGCACTCCCCGAACTCGTCGCAGACGGCGCTGTGCACGCACGGGTCGCCCGGGTCGCACCAGACGCCCGGGTTGCGGGGCGCCCTCACGCAGAAGGGCTCTCCGCCGAGCACGAAGCACTGCTGCGCCAGACACGTGGTCTCGGCGAAGCAGGGGAGCGGATCGCCGACGCACTCGCCCTCGACCGTGCACGCATCGTCGACGGTGCACAGGTCGCCGTCGTCGCAGGCGTTCGAGGTGTTGACCAGGTGGTAGCAGCCGGCGAAGGGGTCGCAGCCGTCCGTGGTGCACGGGTTGCCGTCGTCGCAGACGAGAGGGCCCTCGCTGACGCACACGCCGTTGCCGGTGCACGTCTCGCGGCCGTTACACACGTCTCCGTCCGAGCACGAGGTGTCCGTCTCGTGGGCGAAATAGGTGCACTGGCCTTCGATGCAAAGAGCGTACTGGCACAGCTGGGGCGAGCAGTCCTCGCTGTAGCGGCACGCGGTGCAGCTGCCGACGGGAACGTGGACGCAGCCCCCCTCGCTGGTGCACAGGTCGTCCGTGCAGGGGTCCCTGTCGTCACAGTCGACAGCGATGCCGCTGGGCCGGCAGACGCCGGTGGCATCGCACACGTCGAAGAGGGTGCAGGCGTTGCCGTCGTCGCAGGCCTGACCGACGAGAGGGCGCTCCGAGCAGCCGTAGTCCGGCTCGCACACGGCCTCCATGCAGGGCGAAGACGGCTCGGGGCACCATGCGGGGCCGACTCCGATGCACGCGCCCGAGAGACAGACGAACGGTCCCGCGCAGGGGTCGGCACCGATGTTGCACGCGGTGAAGTCCCGCGCCGCGGACAGCGTGAACCCCTCGGTGCCGTTGCAGCTGGCGATGACGCACCCCGAGTTGAAGGAGAACGCGGCCAAGTCGGCTGATACGCCGCTGCAGACGCCGGAGCGACAGGTGTCGAGCACGGTGCACGGACTGCCGTCGTCGCAGGGCTCCCCCTCTCTCGCGCCGTCGATGCGGCACTCGCCGCGGTCGCAGACGCCCACGGTGCACTCGGAGTCGCCCGCGGAGCAGTCGAGCGGCACGCCCGCGCACACCTGATCGAGAGGACGGCACGTGTCGCTCTGGGTACACGGGTCGCCGTCGTCGCAGGGCAGCTCCGTGCTGGTGTACGACCACTCGATCTGGGACATGGTGGAGTTGCACAGCTGGCAGGGGCAGCGAGGGTTCGGGTCCCCGTCGGCGTAGCAGGCGCCCTCGATGTAGCAGTAGTTATCGAGCAGCCAGTGGAGGCACTCGCCGGTGCCCGAGTTGCACCCGTCCGAGGTGCACACCAGTCCGTCGCTGCAGTCGCGGTTGAGTCCAATGCACGCGCCGTCGATGCACGTGTCGTGGACGGTGCACGCGTTGCCGTCGTCGCAGCCGCCCGTGCGCGGAGCCGCGTCGCAGCCGCCGAAGGACTCGTTGAAGAAATAGACAAAGCACGAGTCCAAGTCGAGCGGAGGGCATTCGACGACGACGGTGGGTACGCACACGCCGCGACTGTCGCACTCGGCGAAGAACGCGTTCTCGTGGACGCACGCGCGTCCCCACATGGCAGCGCCGTCGAAGACGCACGAGCCGTATGGCTCCAGGCACGTGTCGAAGGTGCACTCGTTCTGGTCGTCGCAGGTCACCGGCACCCCGATGCAAACGCCGAAGCTGTTGCACACGTCGCCGGAGGTGCACGCCAGGCCGTCGTTGCAGGGGGTGCCCTGGGGGGACTGGGCCACCGAGCAGAAGCCGGTCTGGCAGGTGGCGACCTCGCAGGTGGAGACCGGCCAGGAGGCGCAGTCGTCGTCGGTGGTGCAGGCGAGCGGGGTGCAGAACTCGTCCGTGTATCCGTCGCAGTCGTTGTCGAGTCCGTCACTGCACGTCTCCGCCGCGGGCGTCACCTCGCCGAAGCAGGTGAAGACCGGGAAGGGCGCGGAGCCGTCGCACTGCAGCACGCCCGCGACGCATTCTCCGACGTCGCTGCCGCACGGACTGCCGATGCCCGGCAGCAGCGAATGCGTGCATCCTTGCGAGATCTCGTTGCACGAGTCGATGGTGCAGGAGTCGCCGTCGTCGCAGCCGGGCGTCGGGGCGACGACCTTGTAGCCGGTGTCCGGGTCGCAGAACTCGCCGCCGTTGCAGTAGATGCCGTCCCAGTAGATCGTCTCCGGCCCGCGCACGCAGGTGCCGTTCTGGCACGAGTCCGTGAAGCACTCGTCGCCGTCCAGCGAGCACTCGGTGCCGTCGGCCACCACGTTGTCCGGGCAGCCGGTGGACAGACCATCGCAGTACGTGCTGGTGGTGCACAGACTGGACGAGACGGCGCAGGTCGTGAACGCGGTCAGTACGCGGTCCGGAGGACAGAAGGCGGCGTCGCCCGGACAGAACTCGGCCTCGTCGCAGGGGCCCTCCGCCGGCCGGCACTGCACCGAAGTGTTGTGGAACTCGTCTGGAGGACACTCGGGGACGCCCTGGCAGGTCTCGGCCACGTCGCAGGGCCCGCGAGAGGGACGGCACACGCCGCTGTTCAGGACGTTGTCCGCGACGCAAAAGGCCGTGTTGGTGTTGGCGCAGATCTCGGGCGGGTCGCAGGGCCCCGCCGACGGGCGACAGACGTGAGTTCCCGGACGCAGCTCGTTGGGCGGACAGTGGGGGGTGCGGCCCGTGCACACCGCGTCCAGGTCGCACTCGCCGACGAGAGCCCTGCACACCGCGCCCAGCGGCACGAAGGCGTTGGGCGGGCAAAGGGGGTTGATGCCGGTGCAGTACTCGGGCAGATCGCAGTCGCCCTCGGCGGCGCGACACAGCGCGCCCTCCGCGACGAGGTCGTTACCCGGGCACACGGGATCGACGCCCGTGCAGTTCTCCGGCACGTCGCAGTCGCCCTGCGACTCCCGGCACACGGTGTCGCTGCTCTTGAGCACGTCGGCCGGGCAGGCGGGGTCGACGCCGTCGCACGTCTCTGGCTCGTCGCAGTTGCCCTGGGCGGGCCTGCACGTGGCGCCCGCCACGACGAGGGCGTCCGGGGGACAGGTCGATATCGCGCCCGTGCAGTACTCGGGCAGGTCGCATGGGCCCGCGGCGGCCCGGCACTGCACGGTGTTCGACTTGAAGAGGTTGATGGGGCACCTGGCCGAGAGGCCCGTGCACACCTCTTCCGCGTCACAGTCGCCCGCCGCGGGACGACACACCGTGCCGTTGGGACGGAAGAGGTCGGCGGGACAGCTCGTGGAGAGCCCCGTGCAGTACTCGGGCGCGTCGCAGGCGTCGACGGCGGCGCGACACGCGGTGCCCGAGGAGGCGTAGGCGTTGGCGGGACAGGTGGGCATGTCGCCCGTGCAGGTCTCCGCCACGTCGCACAGTCCGTTGGCGGGACGGCAGACGGTGGAGGCGGGCTTGAGCGTGCAGACGCCGGTGCAGCACGCCGTCGAGGCCCCGTTGTTGATTCCGAGATCGCATTCTTCGCCCCCGTCGAGGATGCCGTCGCCGCACGCGGCCAGCGTCGCCGCGACGTGGGCGAAGAGAAGGAGTAGGGCGATGGCGGCCCGCATGGCGACCAGAGTAGTTCATGGCGTTTATTTTTTCCATCCATCTCATTAATAGCCACAAGTCAGAGAGTGTGATAGACCTCTCTCAGTTTGTAGAGGATGAACAGCACGGTGATCGCGAAGAGGACGGCCGCCATCGTGGGCGTTACGACAAAGTCGGCCGGAAACACCGTCGGGAGGAAGCGGGAGTACATGCGCTGCTTGGCGAAATTCATTTGTTTTGTGTTCAGCAAATTATTTTGTCCAGACCGGCGAGGGCGAGGTGGGGGAGACGACGCGCGTACTTGGCGCACAGGAGCAGGAGGAGGATGAGGAAGATGACAGCGACGAAGACGGCAGGTACCATTTACGTGCGCGGCCGCTTGGCCTGCGCCTCGGATTCGCGCTGCGCCTTTAACCACTCCTCCATTTTTGGGCGCTTGGCCGAGGCGGGCAGGTTCGTGATGCTCAGCGTCATGTCCTGGAAAGCCTCGGCCTTGATCGCGCCCGTCTGGTAGATCTGGTGGATCAGCTCGAAGCTGGTGATCGGGTTGGTGATGAAGTTGACCTCGAATCGCGCGGGGGGCGTGGGCGGGGGCGGCTCGTCGCCGGCGGGCATCTGGCCGTCGTTGGCGATCGAGATGACGTCCTGGGCCAGTGCGCGGTCGGCGCGCTCCCGCTCGATCTGCTTGGAGAAGACCATGTCGAGCGCCTCGCCGATGAGCGGCGTGATGCGGCGCTGGAACTGCACCACGTTCTCGTTCAGCATGTTTATGGCGAACTCGACGTTGGAGGCGGTGTCCGCGCGCGACTGCAGCATGATGACGGGCAGGCCCAGCGCGCGGTATAGCTCCTCGGCGATGATGTTCATGACGAGGGTGAACTCGGCGGGGGTCTTGAAGTCCGGCCCGTTGGCGATGGTGTAGCCCGGCGGCGCGGGGTAGATGTTGTCGAGCGGGTCGGCGGCGATCTGCGCCCGCAGCGTGCCGGGCAGCACCCGCTCGGTGTCGAACACCTGGTCCGACTCGGACGCCCTCTTGGCCGCCTCCCGCTCGGCGCGCTGGATGGCCAGCGCATCGAAGCGCTGCTTGCGGGCCGCCTGCAGCACCTTCTCGGTGTACTCGGTGGCGTCCTCCTCGGCGTGCTGCAGCAGCTGGTCCATGGGCTGCTGGCCGAGGCCGCCGCTGGTGATGATGGAGGAGCTGAGCGGCATGCCGTTGACGCCCGGCAGGGTGCCGCCGGTCTGCCGGTCCTGCACGAAGAGGTAGACTGGGTTGATGCCCCGCTCCGAGCCCGTGATGTAGGTGGTCCACAGGTGCTCCGCGTAGCCGAGATGGGTGATGCAGTGCGAGACCTTCGAGGTGAGGCGGCCGCGCGCGTCCGGCGGATAGGCGCACAGCACCCGCACGCGGCTGGCGTCCGAGTCGCTGCCGCCCACCGTCTCGGCCGTGTAGGTCACCTGCCAGTTGTCGTCCCACTTGATGGACTGGCGCACAAAGTGGGCGGGCACCACGACCAGCGTGGGCTTGCCCTTGTCGACGCGCGACTTGCCCGCGCATACGTTGGTGTAGCCGTAGAGCACCCACTCGAGGATCATGGCGGTGATCGCAGGCACGATCTCGCGCTCGAACTGCTCCTCGCCGATGTACGCGGCGCCGTCGCCCGCCAGCTCGAGCTTGGAGCGGGTGACGTAGGTGACGAACTGGTTGACGGCGGTGCTGACGACGGGGCTGGACATGTACAGCGAGCGAATGCGGTCGGCGACGACGTAGTCGAAGTTGACGGTGTCGGTGTGGCCACCGCCCACGCCCGGGAACAGGTCGCGCGGGTAGATCGGCCCGGTGTCTTTGAACTCAAAGCGGGTCTTGGGCATCGCCTCGACGTTCTCTCCGCCGAAGAATGCGTCGGCGCCTTTAAACAAGCGCCGATTTTGGACGCCACTCGACTCCCAACTATTTTGCTTTGGTTTTTTCTCATCTATAGAGACGCCGACTTTTCTGCTCGTCTCCATGACCATCAGAGACGTGACCCCCCTCGAGAAAAAGAGAGAGATGGCTGGCGTCACCATGGGCTACAGGTCCGACGAGGAGAGCGAGCGCGTCGAGACCGACCTGATCTTCTACAAGGGCAAGCGCGTGAACCCCTACCACCTGTTCTTCGACTGTGCTGCGACCTTCTTTGTCGCCTTCTGCTTCTTCACCATCGGCACCGTGTCGCGCGCGCTGGCCTTCGGCAACGACTGGATCGGCATGTGCGCCATCGGCGGCGCCACCGCCGCCTGCTACATGCTGGTCATCGCGCTGACGGGCGGCACCACCATGCCCCACGTGGACATCCTGACCGTGCTGCTGTCGCTGCGCATGGTTGGCTTCAAGTCCCTGCGCAAGAACCCCACCTCGGTGCCCCCGGCCCCGGGCCCCTACGCGCCGAGCGTCGCCTTTGACGAGGACGACGGCCAGGCGCGCTACACGCTGGGCATGACCGCTGCCTTCTGGCTGATCGTGACCCTGTTCGCCGCGGGCTTCGCGTCGGCGGGCATCAGCCGCCTGATCCTGGACAGCGCCTACGACAACGCGGAGATCGTCATCCGCGACTCGGACTTCAACGCCGGCGAGGCCTTCTTCGTCGAGCTGTTCGGCGTCTTCTTCATGAACTTCCTGGCGCTGCTGCTGCCGCTCAACGGCGTGCATCCCGTCAACACCGCCATCCTGCTCAGCATCGTCGCGCTCGGCTTCCAGGCCTTCGGCTTCAACGTCAGCAGCGCCTGCTTCAACTTTGTCCGCTGGCTGTCCACCAACGCCGTCGGCGGCGCCTCCGCGTGGAGCAGCGACTCGTGGGTGTGGCCGGTCGCCGTGGTCGTGGGCGGCGTCGCCATCTACGTCGTGCAGATGATCATGGCGCAAGCCAACGAGTGGGGCAACGCCTGGTCCCTCAAGAAGGCCACCAAGTAAAAAAACAGTTCGAACAATCATTTTATTTCTCGCGATGTCTCTCGTACCAGCAGTTGCGGCACAGCGACACGTAGGTGGCGTGCACGTCGATCTTGCTTGTACCGGCGCTCTCGCGGTAAGTGTGGTACGCCTTGTCGCCGCACCCCTCGCCGTCGCACCAAGCGTGATGCATCTCGACGATGGGCGAGAGGGCGAGCAGGTGCGAGATGGCGGGCCACGGCTCGCCGCGGAAGTCGCTGTTTAGTGCCGACACGTAGACGGACAAACGCGCCTTGAGCAAGGTGCTGCAAAAGTCCTTCAGCTCGCACTCGCCCAGCGTGGCGAAGAACTGCGCCTCGTCGATGAAGACGTCAGTGAAGCCTTCGTCAATGATCCACCGCGCCCGCGCGGGAGTCAAGGTGGGCGTGAAGTGAGCCTCGTAGGCGCCGCCAGAGCGCGAGAGCACGCAGCCGCGCTCTGCGTTGACAGGGTTGTTGGAACAACCAATGGAGAAGGGTTTGTGGTAGCGGCTTTGTATCGCCATCTGCTGCTCGCGATGGAGCGCGGTGGTCTTGCCCGAGGCCATCGGCCCGGTGAACAGCACCAGCTTGCCCTGTCTGCGCGCGGTCGCCGACATTTTTTTCTTCTTCTCGATTAAAAATATTTTTATACTTTACATTGCGTGAATTTCGGGCATGCCGAGATAGTCGTCCTCGACCCGGTCGTCGTCGCGGACAAAGTGCGCCAGCACCGACTCCATGTCGAGGAAGTTGAAGTAGGTCGGGTCGACCATCTTGCTGCCGTCCTCGACGGTGATGGTGCGCGCCATCTTGGCGGGCGGCTCCGCCACGGCGACCAGCTCCTCCTGCTCGACGTCGAGGTTGAGCATCATGGTCACGATGTCGTCCGGGGAGAGCACCTCGGCGACGCCCATGAAGCGGCAGATGGTCCTGTCCATGCGCGCGTGCTTGGGGTGGTCGAAGATCGACTGCAGCGCCTCCGAGGGCTGCTCGTCTCCGCGCCGCCACTCGAACAGGTGTATCAGCGAGTGGGAGGGGTGGAATGTGATCAGCTGTCCCTTATGCAACACGACCGCCGCGTGCTGCCCCTCGGGGAACATGTCGATGAGGCCGATCTGGTACTGGCAGTTGGCCGTGAAGGAGGGCGTCCACAGCGTCACGCTCTGGCCGCTGCGCTGGGCGGTGACCACGCAGTCGCTGCCGGCCGAGAGCGAGCACAGCGAGCCCTGCACGCTGGCCACCTTCTTGGTGACGTCCTGGATGTCGTAGATGGCGCCCACGCAGCCCTGTACCGCGTAGACCACGCCCGCGCGCTCGAAGAGATGCGTGATCGTCTCGAGACAGTTCTCCGCGCCGACGCACAGCTCGGTCTGCGAGGGCTGGTGGTAGTTGTAGGCGCAGATGGTGTAGCACTGTCCGTTCGAGATGCGAGCGTAGATGGTCTGGCTGCGCGCGTCGATGGTCATCGCGCTGGTGAAGCGAGCGTCCTCGGCGTGGTCGAGGCTGGCCACGGTGGCCATCGGCACCAGGGCGCTGTTCGAGAGGCAGTACTGCTTGATGGCGAGGCTGGTGATCACGAAGATGCGCGCTCGGTCGACGAGCACTCCGATAGTGTCGCCCGCGTCCTGGTCGTGCACGAAGGCGGGCAATCCGGTGTGCAAGTCCACCGCCACCACGCCGTAGTCGCGGGCCCCGGCGATCAGCAGCAGGTTGGTGTACGTCACCGCCATGTGCGGCACTCGGTCGAAGACCATCAGCTCATTACCCACGTGAATCTGGCCGGCCGCCAGCCAATTCAGCTTCAATTCCTGCTCCTTCTCCATTCTTATTTTTTTTCTTCGCTCTTCGAAAAAAAATAAAAAAAAGTCGACGAAGAAAAAAAAAATTCGCTATAATTTATGCACGACATGTGCTCATCGCTCTAGATAACTTATGCACGACATGTGCTCGAGGGTGCAGTAAAGACATGAGTTCTGGAAGAAAAAACAAGGTTCATCTGATGATTGCCGCGGGAATCCGAGGAGAAATTGGCGCGGGCGGCGGGCTGCCCTGGCCTCGCTTGCCCGGCGACATGCGCCGGTTCCGGAGCATCACGCGCACGACGCGGGACCCGGCCAAGATCAACGCGGTGATCATGGGAAGACGCACGTGGGACTCCCTCGATCGCGTGCCGCTGTCGGACCGCCTCAATATCGTGCTCAGCCGCCAGCCGTGCGAGGGCGAGGGCGCCGTCGTCGTGGAGTCGGTGGGCGCCTGCTGCGCCCTGCTGGACGCCTGCGACGTGGTCGAGTCCGCGTTCCTCATCGGCGGCGCGGACACCATCGCCGCGTTCATGGAGGAGGCGCCCGAGCGGCTGGGCAGCATGTACATCACGTACATCGCGAGGGAGTTCCCGCGCGCGGACACCCACGTCAACCTGGCCGCCCTGGAGCGGTTCTTCCCCAGGGTGTTCTACCACACGGCCGACTACACGGACGCCGACGTCCACTTTGCCTTACGCTGGCAACTTTTGTCGAACATATAAAAACCGTCACAGATTCCTTCACGCCGAACCAGGACAAGGAAAAAAAAAGAAAGATGCCCGCAGTGCTCGCAGCCAACCTCGTCGAGGTGGTGGCCACGCTCGCCTCGGGCGGCTACGGAATGCTGCTTTTCCTGACGATGGTCATCATGAAGATGATGGTGATGCGCAACCGCTACTCGGCGCTGGCCGACGACCCCGAGTTCCTCGAGTACGAGCACGGCTGGTACTTCTTCGTGGCGTGGCTGGGCGCGTGCGCGTCGTTCGCGCTGATGTTTCCGCTCATCTTCCAGGAGATCTACGAGTCGATGGACATGGTCGACTCGGCCACAACTGTTCTGTCTTTTTTGGTCGTGTATTTGATAATGATGACTCTTTGGGTCGTCGTCCAGTACATTCTGCCCAAGCGCAAGAACGCAGGCAGCGCCTACGCGTACACGGTCATCTTCCTGGCCATCGCGTCCGCAGTCGTCGTCACCGTCCTCGTCTTCGCCACCCTCCACGAGAACCCCTGGTACCACTACCTGGTGCTGGTCCTCTACGTGCCGCCCGTCATCGCCATCTTCGCCACCAACTCGTGCGCCACCTACCGCGAACTGCGCGCCGGCGTCGATCAGTACAAGCCGAACCCCGTCTACAACACGCAGCCGGCCACCAATGCGTCGCCCGCGTACCTTTATTTCTCTGCTGTCGGCCCTGCTGCTGCTACTGGCGGCGGCCAGCAGTAGTCGCGCCCAGTGCCCCGACGACGCGGACAGCGACAGAGACCACCAGCTGGTCGTGTTCGCGATCGACGGCCTCTTCGGCGGCGTGTTCACGCACCGCTACATGCCCCTCGTCTACGCCCAGGCCAGCCAGGGCGCCATCGCCGGCTCCATGCGCACCACCCACGACACCCGGCACTCCAAGCTGGGCTGGATCTCCGCCTTCTTCGCCTCCTCGAGCAGCGAGTTCGGCTGCGACGACAACGGCTGCGACTCCGTGCCCCGCGTCGACGACATGCGCAGCTGGATCGACATGCTCGAGTCGGACCACGGCTACGCAGTCACCCTGCTCTCGGAGCGCCGCGACGTCCTCGTCGACGTGCTGGAGCGCGACGACGTCGACGCCTTCCACCAATGCTCGATGCGCATGTTCCGCCACGTCGCCGAGGCCACGCTGCCCAACGCCCACCGCCGTCTGCTCGTCATCAACGTGGGCTGCGTCGACCGTCTGGGCCACGTCAGCGGCTTCGGCGGCGCCAACTACTACGCCCAGGTGGCCTGTCTGGACCGCCAGCTGGCGTTCCTCATCGACCGCCTGTGGTCGCAGCGGCCCAACAGCACCACCTTCCTGCTCATGTCCAACCACGGCGGCACCGGCTTCGGGCACGCCTCCTTCGCGATGCAGACCGTCGAGGTGCCCTTCGCCATGTGGGGCTACGGCGTCGCCCAGGAGGTGGACCTGTGGGACCAGCCCACCGAGATCGAGCAAATCGGGCCCTCGCTCTTCACCGCGCTCGGCTACGCGGACTGCATCCCCTCCACCTGGCTGTATCGCCCCATCGCCGACATGTACGACGACGAGGGCTACGCCACGTACGCGCCGCCGCTCACCCCCATCGAGGACGTGCGCCGCGAGGAGTGCGCCGTGCCCCAGTCCGTCGACCACACCTCGGCGCGCCGCGCCGCCGACGTCTACACCTACACCCTGCTGGCAGTCACCATACTCATGTCCGTGATAGTAAAACGTTTTTTGTAAAGAGATCAGAACAGGTCGAAGAAGCCCCGCGACTTGTCCTTCGCCGCGGCGGACGCCTGCTTCTTGGCGGCGGGCGTGGGCAGCGGCTTCAGCGACAGCTCGTCGCGAGGACGCGGCGCCTCGCGCTGGCGCTTGGTCGTGCGCCGGGTGGGCGCGCACTGCGGCAGTAGCGAGGTCTCGGGCTCCGCCTCGCACTGCGGCAGCGGAGGCAGCGGCGTCTGCGCGGCGACGTACTGCAGCTGCGGCAGCGGCTTCTCCTTGGGCGCGTCGCTGCGCGTCGGCGACGAGATGCACACCAGATCGGAGTCGCGCAGCTGCTGCCGCTCCACCGACGGCGTGTAGGAGTACTGCAGCGCGGGCTTCTCGCCCACCAGCTCCGCGTAGCTGGCCCACGTCTCGAGGTGCCGCAGATAGTCCTCGTACGAGTTGCGCGAGTTCATCTTGTAGTGGTTCTGCCCGCCCGACTCCACGCGCGGCAGCTGCTGCAGGCGCGCCGAGAAGACCGCCGCGCTCGGCTCGCACATGGGCAGCCGCTGCATGGCGCAGCTCTCGTTGTGCCGCGCGAACACGTCGCGCACGAAGCGGCGCGCCTCCTGCGGCGTGTAGAAGAGGAAGGCGCGCGCCAGGTGGTCCACCACCCCCGCCCACGCCGTCGAGCGGTAGTCGCGCGGCACGATGTCCGCGTTGCACGCGATGTCGCGGATGAACTCGATCGCCATGCTGGTGGCGTCCTCGAGCGCGGCGATGCAGGGCACGTTGACGATGTCCCCGCCCGTCTCGAGCAGCAGGCTGTAGATGGGGTGCGCGCCGTGTCGTCCGCACAGCAGCTGCTTGGGCGCGAAGCTGCCCGTCAGCACCGTCCACACGTTCAGCGCGAGGGAGGTGATGTGGCGCGAGTGCGCCTCGATGAACTCGGTCGTGTAGGCGGGGTTGTTGAAGACGGTCGTGGCGCTGTTGATGTAGACCACGCAGGGGGCCATCGCCACCGCCTTCTTGTACACGTCGAAGAACATGTCCTTGGTGTGCGTGCTGCGCCGCACCACCAGCAGGTTCACCCCGTGCTGGCAGCAAAAGTCCGCCAGCAGCATCAGGCGGCCGCTGCCCCGCATGCCGTGCGCGTAGAGCAGCCGCCGCGGGAACACCTCCGGCTGCCAGTTGTCTGCCGTGCGCAGATAGGCCGCCACGTTCGCGTGCAGCCACTCCTGCATCTTGTGCAGGTGGGCGTAGATGCGCCGCTCGCCCGCCGTCCAGCGCTGCACTCCGTCTCTGGGGTGCACCACGCTGCCGTCTCGAGTCTCTGCGTACATGTACGACATAGTGTCGTCTGGCGCGTCGGTCACTCGTCCGGTGAACGTCACGCGACGCGTGCCCGGCATGGGCGTCGGGGGGTCGACGAATTTGTCCAGCAGCTGCGCGCCGTCCAACTCCAAAGTCATTTTTTTTTTCTTTTCTTTTTTTTTGAAAAAAAAAGATGGAATATTTCTATTGGTCAACGGAAATTGTCGCGCTTAACGACACCCGCCCCTTTTTTTCTTCCCGATCAGAACCGGAAACAAATGGAAGTATTCTCGAACGTGCCTTTCGCCAGAGACGATCTGGCGCTGCAGGTGCACTGCTCGCCCGACGCGGTGCTCGCCTACGAACAATGGATGACCTACCCCATGCGGGCGCTGTACGACGGCCCGATGGGCACCACGATCGGCTCGATCGTGCGCGCGTTCGGCGACGGCTATCTCGGCGCCAACACCTTCCCTCTGCGCGACTTTGACATCTTCGTCGTGCACGAGGGCGACAACCCCGACGAGGAGGGCTTCTTCGTCACCGTGCACCCGGAGCGGCGCGACTGGCTCGACCTGCTCCGCGCCCAGATCAAAACGGCCATCGGTGCAGACTTTGTCCGGCTCTCCGACGGCAGCGGCGTCGAGATCGGCGGCGAGGACATCAGCCGCGTCGTCGCGCGGCACACCGACGTCTTCGTGGCCCGCGCGGGAGAGGCGCCCGCCCAGCGCACCGAGGCGGCCATTGGCGCGGCTATCGGGCCCGCCACGCCGGCCCATCGCCAGATGGAGATCTACGCCACCGTGCTGTCCGAGCGCGTCTACAAGGACAACAGCGTCAAGCACCTGAAGCGCTACGTCAAGAAGAAGAAGGCCGCCTACGCCGTGGCCGAGTCGGTGGCGCGCGAGCTGGGCCTGGACGCCGTGCTCACCGGCCGCTTCGCCAGCAACAAGACCGAGTTCTACAAGCGCGTCGCCGCCTTCATCCGCAGCAACGCGCGCGACGCGGTCGCCGCCCTGGAGCGCAACTCGGTGCCCGTCGACAACCTGCGCCGCACGTTCGTCAAGGGCTTCGCCGCCGCCTCGTTCCAGAGCTGGATCGGCGCGCCGCTCGTCGCCGCTGCGTACAGCGACGAGGAGTCGTCCAGCGGCGACGACGAGGAGGAGCACGTCGGAGACATGATCGACTGCGAGTACGAGACGTACTCCGACCTCAGCGACGACGAGCAGGGCGACGTCAGCGCCCCGCTGCTCGGCAACCTGGTCAGGCGCAGCAAGCTGGTCTCCTTCAAGCTGGAGCGACGCGCCAAGGGCCAGCCGCCCAAGCAGTTCGGCTGGCTGGGCGGGTCCGCGCTGGAGCCGGGAGACATCATCCACGTCGTGGTGCACGCCGCGCCCAAGCCGAAGAAGAAGGGGGAAGTCGCTCCGACCAGCGCCATCGTCGACTTCCAGATGAAGAGCCGCGGCGCCAAGAGCGCCCAGTGGCTCACCGTCAACACCGTCGAGCTGGCCCTGCCCACCACCGGCAAGGCCATGGGCACCTCCTTCGTCGTGCCGCTCGACAACGCGCTGTTTCGTGCCGTGGTGCGCGTGCGGCGCCCGGGCGTCGGCTGGCAGATGATGGACGTCGAGGGCACCTACGACTTCACCGTCGACCCGCTGGGCACCCGAGACGCCAAGCGCACCAACTACCCCATCACCTGGGAACAGGTGCTCAAGGTGCGCCTCAACGCGGCGCTGCGCGCCAAGCACTCCATCCCCGAGTTCGTCTTCCACGCGCGGCTCATCAACACCGCGCCCTACCCCCACGCAGGCGGCCCCGGCGGCGACGTCGTCGACTACTTCACCCCCGGCGAGGAGCAGCTCATGGACGACGAGCGCGCCCGCACCCTGCACGAGCAGAAGACGCGCGGCTTTGCCGAGTTCGTCAAAGAGTACAATGACGGCGTCGTGTACAAGTCGGAGCTGATCAACGAGGTGCGCCAGCTCATCTGGGCCATCAACAACGGCCGCACCTACGCCGCCGCGCTGCTCAAGGGCTCCGAGGAGTACGACAGCGAGTACGTCCAGGCCCAGACCGCCATCGGCGACGAGCTGATCGAGTCCGACCCCGAGGAGGACTACGAGACCGCAGAGAACCTGTGGGAAGGCCGCCCCGCCTGGGGCTCCGAGGAGGACGATGGCGAATACCTCGCGGACGCGATCTCCGCCAAGGGGCAGGAAGAGAACCTGTGGGACAACCGTCCCGCCTGGGGCTCCGAGGAGGACGAAGCGGGCATCGACGCTCGCATGGTCACCATCCCGCCCGAGCCCCCCGCCAGGGCGGAGCCCTCCGTCGAGTCCGCCGCGCTGTTCGCCGTGGGCCGCGTCCGTCCTGGCGCGCGTCCGTTCGCCCCGGCCAGCGTGACCAACCCGCGTCCCGCCGTCAAACCGCCCAAGAAGGTAAAGGCCGCTCCTGCTGCCGTCGCGCCGGCACTTGGCACAACGGTGCTTACGCCAGCAGTGGTGACGACGACAACCATCATTCCCGGTACGGGCACAGGCACGGGCACGGGCACGAGTGGTGCGGGCTCTGGAACCGGCACAGGCGGTGCAGGGACGTCCGGCTCCGGAACCGGAGGTCCGCCGCCGAAAACCAAGGGACTCGCCAAGTACACGCAGATGACTGGAGACGTTGTCGCTCTCGAAGTCATCTATGGTCAAATCGATCCCAATGATTTCCCAAGGATAACCAAGCTGATGGACACTATCCGAGACACCACCAATGACATCGAGGATCAGGTGCGTATTACGGGGGATTATGTGAGTGCGGTCGACCGATTCGCTCGCGAAGTGCGACCTGACTTCTTGAACGTGGTTACCTCACTCCAAACCGCCATTGAAAATTGGCGCGCGACAAACGATGCTGCCATTCAAGCCGCGATAGCGTCTCCAGGCGCACAAAAGGCGTACGACGACATGGTCGCATTGGAAGCGGATTTGGGGTCTGGAACTGAACCTCCCACGCTCCCTGAACTGGACGACTACGTCAATAACAGAAACGAGTTGCTCAACGCGATTGCGGCGGCCGCTTCGGGCGGTGCGGCTAGCTCCACACCGCCGTCGCCTCCTCGTCCGCCGACACCCCCTCCTCCTGTGTCGCTGGTGCCAGCTGGATCCAAATCTTCTAAACAGCCGTCCCGGAAATCGAGCCGACAAGCGGCCAAGAAGGCGGCAGCGGCGGCGACGCAAGCTCCAGTGACGGAGTCACTGAATGCGCGCGTGTCGATTGATGCACTGTTCAGCCAGCTGGAGCAGGAGCAGACGGGCGCGTCGTTGCTCGACACTGCGGCGGACTACGTGGCAATGGCCGCGAACGCGCTGCGGCACACGTTCGACAAGCTGCTGGGCGCGGCCATCGACACCATGGACCCCAAGTACTTCGGCGGCGTGTTCGTGCGGGGCCGTCGCTACGTGATCCTCCTGCCCAGCGACGCCACCTGGAAGAAGGTGCTCGTCTCGATCAAGAAGGGCGAGCGCAGCTACATGGAGTTCCTGCGCGACCACGCCTTCGAGGTGCCCGACGGCACGCTGTTCGCCCACTCCCGCCGCGTCGAGCTGCGCTCCCTGTCCGGCAAGAACGCGGTGGTGCTGAAGCGCACGCACGATCCCGAGCACAACGTCACCACGGTGCAGATGTCCTCGTCGCTGATCGACGCGCCCATCTCCGGCCGCCTCGACACCAACATCTACACGGACGACTACAAGGTGCACACCGTTAAGATGCAGGATTGGACGGATTTTTCTGCCTAGAAAATAAATCGCCGTTGAAAAAAACAAGAAAAACAAAAAAAATGAACAACGAGGTGCGAACCAGTCGGATCAGAGAGACACAGGAGATGCGCAGGAGGTCGCGAGCGATGTTCGTCGACCAGAAGCGAGAGCACCGCTACAAGTTCGAAGAGTTGCTTCGTGTCTACGGCGCACAGCTGCCGACCGCGGCGTGCCAGACGCTCGAGGCGCTCGTGGACTCGGGCAAGCTGCGCGCCATCGCCACCCAGATGGAGGCCATGCAGCGGCTGATCTCGGAGGTGTCCGCGCAGCGAGACGCCGCCCACGCAGAGTTACTTCGCGTCGACGACGAGCTAAGCGAAGCGACGAACGAGCGCACCGCTCTCGACGCCGAGCGACGGGAGGCAGTCATCGCGAACGCGCGGCTCCAGGGGCTGGGACACAAGCTGGCCGAGACCTTCGTTCGCGCGCAGGCCCTCGCCGACCAGCGCCTGTTCGGCTCTGCGTGGTACTGTCTGACGCGCGAGCGACGCACCGCGGCCGTGGCCTCGCTGATGATCAGTCTGTACGTGGTGCGCTCCAGATACGTGCTGGAGGGGGACGTGTGGGCGTGCAGGGTCGCGCTCGCGCTCAAGAACGCCCACGTCGCCTCGATGTCGCCGCAGGAGTTCCGCGACTTCCTCGCCGGCGAGCTCGAGGTATTGCGCGCCAACGTCTCGACCGAGTTCGACGAGGCAGACTGGGGCTCTCTGCAGCGCGCGTGGACCATCGTGATGGACGCGCCCGAGACGCGCGAGACGAAGGCGCTGATCGGCGACGTACTCGGCCTGGGCGACTTCGACGTTCCCTCCTTGCAGGAGGTGGTGACGGAGCGAGCTCAGTTGCAGCTCGAGAGCGCCTTCGTCAATCAGTGGACGCGAGCGTTTGAAGACGGGCCCGTGAACACGGCACCCCTCGCGTGCGCGCTGTCGCGTCTGCTCGACGGGCTGCTGACCGACGACCCCGTGCGCAACGAGTACAAGATGTGCCAGGCCGAGCTGGCCACGCTTGACCGACAGGTGGAGAACCAGCGCGCTCTCGTCAAGACGATGCAGCGCAACGCCGACGAAGCGACGCGCGAGCAGGACCAGATCGAGGTGAAGACGCAGGTGGCCCGGCTCGAGCGCTCCGCCCTGGCGTCCAAGCGGTCGGACTTTAACGCGAGATTCGCGAGCAACGTCATCCAGGGCGACGTGTTTTCCATTCGCCCCGAAGGCTCTCGGCTGCGACTACAGGAGGAGCTGGCGGTGGCGCGTCTCAGAGAGTACGAGCAGGTGCTCGCGCACGCAAACACCCTCCACCTCGTGGCGCAGCACAAGGTGCAGCACGCCAGACAAGAGCTTCAGAGCATGACGGTGGTCAGAGACCAGCGCGCGCACGAGCTGCAGGCCAAGGCCGCCGAGCTCAACGAAAAGCTGGGCGCCACCACGGTGGTCTCGCTGACCAACCACGACGTCTCCGTGCCCGCCTCGATGGAGTGGTTCGACGCCATCATCATCGCGCTCAACAACGCAAAACACACGGACGCGCGCCTCAGGGCCCAGGGCGGCGCCCTTGCCGATCGAATTGAGACGTTGCTCGAGAAGCGCGACGCGGCGGCGGCTCATTTCTCGAGTCTGGGCGCCCAGCAGGGGGCGTTGATCGCGCAACTCGCCGCGCTGCGTGTCGCGCACGTGCGAATGGGGGATATCGGAAACACGATGCACGCCGTCGTCGTCGCGCTGAGTCTGCGCAACCGCGAGAGCGCCACCAGCGCCGACGCCATCGAGCGACAGTTGAAGAGGATGCGAGAGCGGATCGCGGCCGCGGAGCAGCAGCTCGAAGACGTGGACGCGCTGCGGGAGAGGATCATCGCGATGACCTTTTGCCACACCCGCGCGACCGAGAGGAAAGAGAAGAGGGACCGAGAGGACGTCGTCAGGCAGGAGAAACTGGACGCGGCGCGACAAGAGCGCCAGCGCCTGTACGCCGACTTGACCAACTTGCGCATGCTGGTGAGGCGAGCGGAGGAAAACAGCCGAGAGCAGCGCCTGGCCTTGGTCGCGGTCGAAACCGCCAAGGACGACGACGAGGAGGCCCGCGAGAAGCTCGCCGCGCTGAAGGAGATGGAGGGCCCTCTGAGCGAGGCGAGCACCGCGCTGGCCTCCGAGATCGAGAGCGCAAGACGCCAGATCGACGCCAAGAACGGCGAGATAGAGCGACTGCTCCAGGAGCGCAGCGCCGCCGGGACGACGGAAGAGTACCCCCCGGAGAGTTCGCAGGAGCTGGCCAAGGCGCGCGCGCAATACGCCATCGACCATCTGTTCAGCGACGAGCTGTTTGAGACGGTTCACGCCACGACGCGCGAGATCGAGCGGCTGGCCGGGTCGCTGCGCCGGATCGTCTCCATGGAGAATGGCAGCAACGCGGCCCGACTCGCGCTCGAGGAGCTAGCCACGGTGGCCTCCGACGAGCTCAACCGAACCATCGCGGACACGATGCGGCTCGCGTTGAAACTGAACGAGCTGAAAAAATAGCGTCGGTTAATGATTGAGCGTCAACACTCGTTCACGGTAAAACAATGACCGCTCGCGACGACGAGCCTGTCTTTACTCGACTGGTGGCGCCTCGCACCGAAATCACCAATGTCTTCACCCCGGAGACGCATCCGAGCGCCACCGCCCTGATCGAGGTGGAGGATCCCCACGCCCACTTCCTCAAAACCGTGGCGGCGCTGGCGAGACTGGCGAAGATCCCCTCCCTCGTCATCGACCAGTTCTACGTGTTCACCGGCCTGGTGCAGGGCAGAGTGGCCTCCGCCCGCTCGTTCTGGCTGAGCGAGTACCCGGGGATGAAGGCGCTGGTGGCGCACGCGATCGAGGCCTCGGTGAAGTCGCCGCAGACCGTCTTCTCGGTGTACGAACTGAAGCAGGCCGGCGACATTCAGAACTTCATCGCCGACGAGGTACGGACCATCTCCAAGTCCCAGGCGATCAAGCCAGGAAACAACTACTCTCCCGCGGCCTACATGGCCCTGCTCCTCCCGAAGCTGAACACGCGGTGGCCAGGGGTGGTGTTCAGCGAGAACGCCAAGCGCGAGGCGCGACGCGTACCCTACGAGGGCGACGCGAACAAATACATCACGGCCATGACGCGCGCGATCGCCGACAGGCTCCTCGTGGAGAAGCCGGGCATGTCCGCCACCCGCGCCTCGCACCTCGCGGTCGTCAGCTACGTCAGAGGGCTGTTTCGCAAGCGACAGTTCGCCGAGGCCGACTCCCGGAGGGTGGTGGTGGCGACGGGGGACGCGCCCACCGGCGAGAAGCTGTTCAGCGTGGTGATGACGTTCGTCGACAAGACGTACTACTCCTCGCTGCAGCTGGCCCTGCAGTATGCCAAGATCCCGCTCGACTTCACCAACGAGCGCTTCATCGGCGCGATCCACGACGCGCGCATGGCGGACTACGTCGCCGCCTTGTACAACCAGGCCTTCGCGCGCTCGCGCCACACCATCACGGCCCGTCGCACCACGATGATCGACGCGCACGTCAGCGTCGTGCTGCAGGAGCTGATCAAGTACAAGCCGCCCAACGTCGAGCTGCCGCGAGAGGAGCTGCCGCGCCTGAGGGGCCCGCCGGAGCCCTCCGCCCCCAGCTTCGCGGTCGACGACACGGGCGACTACTTCGAGGAGGAGCGTCCGCCCACACGCAGACAGATCGAGGTGTACGAGTCGGACGAAGACGAGTTCCCTTCGGTGGACATGGGCGGTGAAGACGTGAAGCCGCTCCTCGTGCCGGGCAGCTTGGTGGGCGTGGAAGAAAATCCCTGGGCCAGCTCCATCTAAGTTGTCTCTCATTTTTTGCAGTCTATAAGAGATGACGAAATAAAGCGGGCATGTGCATCTCACAAAGTTCGATTTGGTGGCGAACGAGACTACCGAACGATTGAACGTACCGGTGATAAAAAACAACAACAACGTCGAACAATGGCTAGTGGCTCCTCATCCATCCGTCCCGCAGGCGCGGGCTACAGGTCCCCCGCTCCCGCCCCCGCGCTGGTGCAGGGCTCCGCTCGCCCCGGCAAGCAGAAGCACGGCAAGCGCGGACACGCCCACGCGCACGACCAGTGGAACTGCGCCGACCTCCTCGACACGTCCAAGGCCAAGAAGCGCGTGTTCTACTGGGAGGTGCAGAGCTCGCTGCGCGAAATGTCGGCGAGCACCTTCTACGAGTCCCCGCTGACCACCGCGCAAGCCGTGATGTTCCATCCCGCTACGGACGCGCCCGGCTCGGAGCGTCAGGGCGACCCCACGCGCGCGATCCTGCTCGACGGCCGCATCCGCGAGATCACGAACCGGTTTCCCACCACGATGGTGCTCAGCTCGAACCTGCTGTCGGGCCGCACCTACGGCCTGCCCGCGGGCAGCTCGACCGCGGTGCGCGGCATCGCCATCGTGCCCGGCAACCGCACCATCGACTACGCGGGCGACGACGGCCGCTTCCTGCTGCCGCACCCGTCGCTGATGTCGGACGTGGTGCGCCGGTTCGCCAAGGACGGCCACCGCAACCTGCTCGAGGAGTGCGTGCTGATGAAGGACACGGGCAACTACATGGTGCCCAAGGACAGCCCTATCATGGTCATCATCGAGAACAACGAGGCGCGCATCCGCGAGGAGGTGCGCGGCTTCTCGGTGCGGAAGCTGGTGTGCACGGACGGCAAGTACTTGCTGCCGCCCGACTTCGTGCTGGAGGCCGTCGACGTCTTCGAGAAGGCGATCAAGACGCGCATGCCGCACGTGGACATGACCCGGCTGTCGCTGCGTCTGAGCCGCTACGGAGCGAACTGGCTGGACGCGGTGGTGCAAAGCAGCGACGAGTCGCAGAACGAGCGCCTCCACTCGCTGCAGGGGCACTTCTCCGTGTCGGTGGAGCTGACCTATCGCCTGCCCTCCTCCAGCGCATAAAGACGCTTTTTTTTCCGTGGGTGTTTCCGTAATAAAACGTAAATTTCGCACAAACCGGAAATGAGATGCTCGAGGTGCTCAACAGCATCGTCGTGGGCTTTTTCGGCGTTGCGATCTTCGTCTGCGCCGTCTTCGGCTCGAGCAGAGGGCAGCGGGTGCGGCGCGTCAACGCCCATGTGGTCTTCTTCTACCTCTGGCACATGGTGCTGCTCTACCTGGTGTCGATCTGGGTGGACTTCACCGAGGCGGCCTGGCCGCGCGACACGGGACCCGTGGACATCCACGTGGGGCGCTTCATCAAGAGCTTCTTCGTCATCATCACGTTCACGCTGCTGGCCACCTATCGCATGAAGGAGGACGCCCTCGATCTGGGCCTGCACGCCTTCATCTGCGTCACCACCTCGCTGATGCTGTACATGAGCGCGCGCTCCTTCCACGAGAACGCGCGCGCGGCGTGGCTGGCGGCGGCCATCAGCACCCTCGTGCTCCTCATCCTGCACATCCTCAAGGAGGGCATGCATCCCCGCGTGCGCTACCCCGCCCTCATCCGCTTCCTCGCCTTCTTCGTCGTCTCCTACATCATATTCTACCTCTTCGCCACCATCACCTCGCCCTACCACCAGAACCTGATCAGCTTCCGCGTCTACGAGATCCTCATGACCATCGCCGACATCATCATCACCGTCTTCTGCTCCATCCCGATTGTACACTTCAGCTGGGCGCTGACGACGCCCGTGCGGCCCACCATCTTCCCCGGCTTCGTGAACCATCTGCGCAAGGACTACGAGACGCACGAGATCTCGCGGTTCTTCCACCAGTACTCATAAAAAACAGCTTTTTACTCACAGATACTTTCTCCAGTCCTCGTCTTCCGAAGAGGAAAAGCCCAGCGAGGAGGACGAGGACGAACGAGACAGCGTCTGCGTCACCGGCGACGGCGGCGGCGCCAGCGTGCGCAGCGTGTCCACGACGACCGCCTTGAGCGCGTGCGTGGTCCCCTCGGCGACGGGCTCGAGCACCAGACGCAGGTGCAGCGGCCCGGGCAGCTCGAAGAAGTGGGAGCGCGTCTCCGTGTTGTTCGACGGTCTGAACTTAAGCCGGTGCTTGTGCGGCGCGTGGTCGAGCACGTAGGAGACGTGCATGCGCGCCTTCTTCTTGCCGGGCAGCAGCACGCCTGCGGGCAGGGGGTCGCGCAGCGTCATCGTCGAGTAGCCGTCGTACTCGGCCGTGGCGGGGCTCGACGAGTGGGGTCCGTAGTGCAGCACGAAGCGAGACAGCGGCCAGCCGTGCGGCTCGGTCGGCTGCAGCGAGTCGGAGATCAGAGGCGGGTACTCCTCGATGTCGCCCTCGAGCCAGTCCTTGAAGTCGTCGCGCGCGAAGGAGTTGGCCAGGTCCGCGCTCTCCAGCTCGTCCGAAAACAAGAAGGAGAGGTCCGCGTTCGGGGAGGGGAGCGCGGGCGTGGCGTCCAGCAGCGAGGTGCGAAACGGATAGTCATAGGCCAGCGCGTCGATCTTGCGCAGGACGCCCTCCGAGACGTGCATGCGCACGAGCAGCCCCGAGTAGTCGCCGACCACGGGCATGCCGATCGAGACGCCGTTGCGCGGCACGCGACACACCACGCTCATCAGCGAGTACTTGGTCTCCGCCAGCAGCACGAACTCCTCGTCGACGTACACCGGCTCCTTGAACGCGAGCGTCATGGACACGTGCGGCCGCATGATGTAGGTGTCGAGGTCCACGTTGCGCTCCATGCTGTCGACAAAGTGCCCGTCCTGCGCCAGCACGCGCACCGGAAACATCACGCCGGACCACAGCAGCGACTCGCGCACCACCTGAGCGTGAGTGGAGGCGTAGTGCCAGACCAGGTCGTCGACGCTGACGGTGCTGCCGTCGATGAAGCGCACGGCGTCCTCGGCGTAGAGCGCCGCCTGGTCGATCTCGCGGAAGGTGGTGAGCACCGACTTGAGCGGGAACTGCTCGCGGTAGACGGCAATCTTGTTGATCATCCGCGACGCGTCGGTGCCCACGAAGACCATCTCCAGGTGGTCGGGCCCGGCTTCGATGACGCCCGCGAGCGACACCTCGCCTTCGGTCTGGGAGGGGAAGTTGAGCAGCAGCGGCAGCGTGCCGTTGCGCGCGACGAACAGCTCGCTCTCCATAGGCGGGCCCAGCACGATCTCGTACTCGTCGAAGGCGTCCATGGGGCTCTTGTACGACTTGGGCGTAAAGTCCATGCCGAAGTTGTTCTGGATGCTGAGCAGGGGCATGTCCGAGACGTCGGCGGGGGCGCTGGCGCTCAGCAGCTCGATGCGCGTGAGGGTGGCGTTGATCAGGTCCTGGCCGCTGGCGTAGATGGCGTTGGGGCTGGCGCGTCGCTGGTGGGGCACGTGCGAGGCCTCGCGCCACTCGCGCAGCGGTTGCATTGTGACTACTTGCATTGGAAAAAGTGCCGACCTTAAGCACGCGTGTCGTGCCTGCTGCGGGGCAAGGATGCCATGGTCGATTTAAGCAAAGCGGATTTCCTTCCGAAAAAAGACGCAACCGACGACGACTGCGCCCTCTACGTCGACGAGGTGTGCGACATCGTGCGCAGCGGGGACATCGTGCTGTTCAGCGGCGCGTCGATGACCTCGCTGTTCGTCACCACCTTCTGCGCCTCGCAGTACTCGCACATCGGCATCGTGTACCGCCCGCCCGGCGAGGAGCCCATGCTCTTCGAGTCGATCAAGTCGGACGACGACGGCTCGCCCAACGTCGACGTGCGCACCGGCAAGCACCGCGTGGGCGTGCGTCTGGTCAACCTGCGCATGCTGCTCGACAGCTTCAGGGGCCACGCCGTGGCCGTGCGCACGCTGGTCTCCCCGGCGTCGATGAACATCGCGGACACGCTCAGCGAGCACATGACCCAGGTGCTGGCGCAGTGCATCGAGAAGTACGGCTATTTGCCGTACGAGCACCGCTGGTTCAACTTTGTCGTGGCGCGCTACAACTTCATCCGGCTCAGCATCGAGCACCCCGATGCGCTCTTCTGCTCCGAGTTGGTGGCGCGCTGCTACCAGGAGGCGGGCCTGCTGCCGCGCTGGCGCTCCACGGTGCAGTACCTGCCTGACGACTTCTCGCAGGTGGGCGACGTACACTTGACCTATCCGCTGTCGCCCAGCGTCGTGCTCGGCGTCGACACGATGGACGTGGTGCGCCTGGGCCGCGAGCTGTTCGTCGAAGTGAAGAAGAAGAGAAGGGTCAGGCGGGTTGTTTAGTGGTCTCCTGCGAGGGGACAGTCAGGTTGTAGCGCATGATGCGCTCGCGAATGACGAACCACGCCACCGCCAGCAGGCAGTTGCTGCCCAGCATGAAGAAGGTGAACGTCGACGACTCCATGGTGCGCCCGTGGCCCGCCGTGGCCAGCGCGTAGCCGATGATGCCGCAGGTGTACCACGTGAGATGGGCGGAGGAGACGGAGGTGCGCATCGGGATCTCCTCGACCAGCAGCACCATGCACAATAAAGCGTAGAACAAGCAGGACGCCCCGTAGACCTTGATCGGCGCGGTGACCACGATCGCTTCGCAGTGGGCGGAGGACATCTTCTCCGACGCGAGCTCGAGCACGTGCATCACCGCGGTCTTGTCCTTCTCGTTGGCCTTGTCCGAGCGCAGCAGCTCGTTGAGGAAGTTGGTTATCACGTTCGCCCCTAGCTCCTCCTCCTTCTTCTTCTCCTCCAGCTGGAGACGGTGCTCGAGGGCGGACTCCTTGAGGTTCTTGCCCTCCTCGAGGTGGGAGCGGTACTCCTCGTCGACGACGACGTTGAACATGATGGCGGTGGGGTTGATCATGGCGAAGGCCCCGATCAGGCCCCACACGAGGATGCCGATGAAGAGGAGCTTGCGCACCCATCTCTGGATCTGGTGGCGCTGGTACGTCGCGGGCGACTCCATGCTCGATTCGTTGACGTGGCCGCAGTCGCAGTAGTCGAGGCCGTTCGGGTCGACGGTGGTCAGCGCGCAGCACCTGTCGTCTCTGTGCTCTCCGTCCACCACGCAGCAGACGCAGTTCTTGGTGCAGTCGGTGATAAAGTCCGACAAGCCGTAGTCGTCGCCTCGCGTTAGAACTCGAGCGGCGCTGGCGAACATTCACAAGAAAAAAAACGAAAAATAAACATTTTGGCGGTTCATTGCTTTTCTACGTTGAATTTTTTTCGTCAGTCGTCGTCGCTGCTCGAGCTGCGCGAGGAGCCCCGCATCAGCGTGTTGCGAGGGGAGGCGCGGTAGGTGACCGGCTCCGCAACGGGCAGCGTCTCGAGCGCCGCGCGCCGCATGGACACCACGAGCGCGAAGAAGAGGACGTGGGAGAGAACGCTGATGATGACGTCGAAGTTGGCGATCAAGGCCAGGAAGACGTTGCCCTGGTCGGCGCTGCCGTAGGTGGCCGTGCCCGCGCTGGTGTCGAAGGCGGCGGCCAGGGTGAAGCCCCAGGCGTGGAAGGCGCCGATGCCGACGGGGAACAGCTCGAAGCTGTCCTTGTGCCACACCCAGAAGATGAGGTAGATCTGCGAGATGCTGACCGCCTTGCTCAGCCACGCGAACAAGTAGGAGAAGGGGTTCAGGGCCCGCTCGTCGTCCTTGACGTTGTTGTACAGGGGCCAGACGAACGCGACGCCCAGGTACCAGATCGAGTTGAGAATGGGCAGGCAGGCCAGCACTGTGTAGAAGCTCTTGGCGACGTCGCTGTGCGGGGCGAACTCCACGATGAAGGTGATCGCCACGCAGTAGAGGGCGTTCATCCAGCCCACCATGAAGGCCCGGTGGGGCTGTCTGCCCGCCTGCGCATAATATTCGGCGAGTCGCATGGCGTGTCCATGCGCGGTAACATTTCCGTTCTCTCATGATTACACACCAGTTTACTCTCTTTTCTTAATGTTACATTCCTCACGTCGCGATCTCCACGCACACGGGGAAGGCGTCGATAAAGTACAGGCTCGCGATCGGGTCGTCGAAGACCCACTCTTGCTTCTCGTTCGTCGTGTTCTTCATGCTCAGCATCAGCGGCGCCGCGTGTCCGCTGCCCTCGATCGTCTGGCTGACGACCGTCACCGAGGGCAGCGGCCGGGGGTGCGCCGCGACGCACTGCACGAAGCAGAAGCAGCCCTCGGGCATGTCGATGTCGAGGCAGAAGACGAACGTCTTGCTCTCCTGCTCCTCGAAGACGGGGCGCATGCGCAAGTGCACCAGGTACTTGTCGCCCTGCCGCGACACGCGGGCTGGCGCGCCTCGGGGGCCCTTGGTGATCTGTACGCGACTTTGTGCGAACGCATACATTTTCGTGCTCGACTCTTTTTTTTCGAGTGTCTGAATAAATAACAAAAATGTCGTGGCGCGCGAACAACGAATCCACCTCTGTCGCACTGCAACGCATCGAAGACGAAATCCTGTCGTTCGAAGACAGGAAGCGCAACCTCGAGCGAGAGATCCTCGACACGGAGCAGATCTACCTCGACACCGCCGACGAGGGCGTGCGGAAGGTGCGCGAGATCCTGCTCGTGAGCAAGCGTCGCGAGCACAGCGATCTCAACATCGAGATCGAGCGTCGCGTGGCTCAGGTGAGCGCCCTGAGGCGCGAGAACAATCGTCAGCTGATCTTCGTTTTGATCATCTTGGGTCTTTTACTAATTGCTGCCCTGTTCAAATAAACTGCACGTCTGACCGACCAATTGCGCGAAGAGCATTCTGCGCATGCCCTCGTTGCGGAACCACCACGTGGCAGCGAACTCTGTGTGCACGCGTCGCTTGTCGTTGACGTAGACGACGGCGGCCGCGTGGGGGAAGATGCCGTGTGCGCGCTCGAATGCCTCGCAGCAGAACCACAGCTGCAGCTGGTGCTGATTGACGAACGTGTTCTTGATGCACTGGCCCGCGATGCCCGTCATCTTCCCCGTCGTGTCGATGGTGCGGGGCGTGTTCTTCTGTATCGTGTAGCCCGTCTTCAGCTCGACAATGATGACGCTGGTCGGCGCCTCGATGTTGTCGACGCACACCAGGTCGATGGAGGTGGCCAGGCGCTCCTTCTGACAGCCGACGATCATCTCGCAGTCGTAGACCTGCCACTGCTTCTCCCTCAGGTACGCCTTGAACAGCTTCATGCGCTCTTCGAGGGGGCTGTTCTTGCGCGGCTTCAGCGTCTTGACGCCGAAGCGGGCCTTGCACGTGCAAACGGCGCGGCACTTGTACGTGTGGTACACCTGGCGGTGGAAGGCCTCGCCGTCCTCGACGCTCGAGTGCCCGATCCTGCCTCGCCGCCGCCCCATCGGACGAAAGTTACTGTAGAAGGTGTCGTGCAGCAGTCTGGTGATGCCGCGGCAGAAGACGCCATCGATCACGTAGCCCTTGTTTCCGGCTGCCTGGTAGTTTCTGTCGATCGTTTCGCGCGACCGGCCGAGAATTTCCGCCAAAGCGCTCATGGGTTGGTGACATCGTGTGGGGCGCGCGGTGGTTTCATTAACGGGGACAAAATTCTTCACGCCTCCAGCGCGGGGTCGCGTCGTTTGCGGCCGTGAGCGCGCGCGGAGAGCGGCCACGCGCCAGACATGCACTCGAAGACGAACATCGCGGCGTCGCAAACGAGCAGCAGCGGCAACACCACGCAAAGGATAAAAAAGTCGACGCATTGGTCTCGGGTCAGTGGCATATTTTGTTTTTTTTATTAAATTAATGTGACGCCGATGTGCTCGGGGAGGTATTGGTCGGCGGCGGCGCGAGCCAGCTCCATGTAGTCGCGCTGGAAGTTGTCTCTGGCGTGGGCGATGTCGGCCAGCTGCGACTCCTCCCACAGCACGTTGACCACGCCGAGCAGGTGCTGGCGCATCTCGGGCGTCAGCGGAAAGCACGCCGACTCGGAGGTGAACATGCACTTGGCGTTCTCCATGATCACCACGAACCAGTACCAGCCGCGCTGGTTGCTCAGCTTCTGCATCGCCTTGCGCACCGGCGTCCACCACTTGTATCTGGAGGTGCCGGGATGCGAGTCGCGTATCTTCCCGGGCGGCTCCAGGTCCTCCCTGGTGTCGTGCTGGCTGATCTCCAGCGCGGCGTTGGCCTGTCCCATCAGCGCCATCGAGAACTCCACCGAGTCGATCTTGTGGTAGACGTACATGCCGGGACACAGCACCACGACGAAGGAGGTCAGCTTGTACTGCTCCTCGATGTCCGCGAACATGGAGAACACCTGTCGGCGCAGCTCCGTCTCCGTCGCGTCTCCCATCCGCTTCGCGTTCGCAGCTCGAAAATAAATGAGAGAGAAAGAAAAAAATAAAAATAAAATGGCGAGTTGCGAAGAAAACGACTGCGAAGACGTGCTGCCAGAGGCGCACCCCTATCGCGATCCGGGCATCTTCATATCATTCGCCTCATGCACGAACACGGCGATCAGCTGCAAGTTCATCGACACCCCCATGCCGGTGGCTCGCCACGTGCTCGAGCCGTCGCTGCGGTCGCAGGCGTACTTTGACCAGATCGCGACGACCGCGCGCGCCAAGCAGGTGCACGTGGAGGGCGTCGACGTCCTGCTCTCGATGGGGCAGCTGGCGGCGCTGCTCCGCTTCAAGGTGACCGGGGCCACCGCGCCGAGCCCGCGCTCCATCGTCGGCCTGCTCTGCTTCGAGGAGTCGACGCCCCAGTCGAGTTTGTGCCTCACCTCGCCCATCTACCAGAGCTGCGACATCGAGACGCTGTGCGCGCAGTTCGTCGAGGCCATCGGCGTCGAGGGGCACATGAAGCCTCGCTTCCGCAGCGGGCCCGTGCTGGCGCCCCTCTTCGACTTTATTACCGCGTTCTACCCGCGCGGCTGCGTCATGTGCATCTACCACCTCTCCGCGCTGATCGTCAAGACCACGTTGTGCTACGACACGCTGTGCCTGCAGGAGCCGGCCGAGTACACCCAGCGGGTGAGTACGGCGAGCGACGTCATGTGCGACGTCATCTGCGGCTACGCGCTGAGCAACGCGAGGCCCAACAAGAAGCACCGGCTGATGCACCTGTTCCAGATCGCGATGCTGCTGGAGGCGCGCTTCGTGACGAGCTGCGTGGAGCAGAGCGAGGCCATCGACGCGCGACTGTCGCTCAAGATGTACAAGAAGAAGGTCGCGCTCAAGTGCGAGCACGTCAACCAGCACCGCTGCCTGCACGACGCCATCTCGACCTACATGGACCTCGACGTGACCAAGGTGGTGCCGTGGGTGCACGTGACGGTGCACATCGCGGTCCACGTGTTCAAGGTGCTCGGCACGGACGTCCTCGGCGACTTCATCGATCCGCCCAAGCGCACGAGCACCGGGCACTGTCTGCTCACCGAGGCGAGCACGGGCCGCGTTATTTATCATCTTTAGTCGATAAAAAGTGCCATCGCACACCTGATGCATTAGTTATTGCGCTACAGCACACCTGGTGCATTAGTTATCGCGCTCAGTTTGGATATTCCGCGACGATCGAGACCGGGTGGTGCGAGAACATCTCGTTGCCGGTCTGGATCCAGGCGGTCCGCATGTCCGCCTCGGTGTCGATTAGCACGTTGTCGATGCAGTTGCCCTTCTTCGTCGTGGCCACGCCGTCGCTGGACAGGATCGCGGCACGCACCCCGACGTCCGCGAAGATCGCCATCACGTCCTCCGGGCGCTTGTTGAAGTCGCCCGCCACGCTTACCGCGTGAACTCCCTGTTGCCGCCCCCACTCCACCGTGGCCGCCACCAGCCGCGCCTGCGTCTCCCAGCCGCCCTTGGTCGGCAGATGCACCGCGAGGTGCAGGATGCGATGGGGCGCCTCCTTCTTCGTCTCCTCGAGGATGACGCCGCAGTAGCGCCCCGCATGCGAGGTGAGACTCGTCTCGCAGCTGAACTTTGTCCGGTCCCAGGCGATGTAGTTGGTGCCTCCCCGCGTGTACCCGTTGGGCGTCTGCACCCCGTCGTAGCACGTGTTCTCCTCGAACAGCCGCACCCACGTCTTTCCCGACACCTCCACCATCGACACCACGTCGGGCTGCGTCGCGAAGGAGTCCAGCGTCTGCACCACGCCGCCGTACAGCTTCACCTGCGTGGACACCTCGCGCGTGCGCGTCGTGTGGTCGAGGTTCAGGGTGGCGATGCTCCTCACTAGCTCGTCGTCTGCCATGTCGTCATTGTCGCTGGGTTGAGAAAAAAAAAGACGTACCTCACGCACACACGCATCGGTTTTTGAGAGGAGTAGGAGAACGTACGTTGGTGGTGGCCGGATAGACCTCGAGCGTCTTCTTGAAGGTGACCTGGTTGGGGTCGCGCAGCACCATGGTCAATCGGTTGCTGACCTCCCGCGAGAGCGCGCGCCCGCGCGGGTGCATGTTGAGAAAGTCGTTGATGGCGTCCATCACGCGATGCGCCGCTTTGAGCACCATGCCGAACACCGTGCACAGAAAGTTGGGCTTGCAGATCAGCAGCGAGGCGACCACCACCGCGATGCAGGTGGTCTTGCCGACGCGACGCGAGGCGACGATCAGGAGCGACTCGCAGATGTCCCGCGTGCCCAGCATGCGCAGGATGCGGGTGCGGTTCGCCTCCAGCTTCGTGCCGTAGATGAGCGGCAAGCACGAGGTGATGATGTGCGCCACCATCATGTGCTGGTCGGCGCGCAACACGAAGGGCTCCTGCCCGTTGTGGAACTCGGTCATCGTCCGCAGCACGTCGTTCAGCAGCACGTCGCCCTCCGTGTCCGTCACGGTCATGCGGTGCAGCCCCTCGCTGATGCGGTCGCTGAGCGGCACCAGCCCCGTGTTGCCCGTCTGCGAGGTGGTCGCGATGTAGATGTCCAGCTTCTCGGCAAAGCGGCGCACGCGATCCGAGGCCCTTAGACGCCGCCTCGCGGGGGCCTGCACCGCGCGCCGACGCTGGGCCTCCGCGGCGTCGCGGATGAGCTGGTCGATGTCCGATAACATCCCTTCTGTCTGATTTGCATCCTTTTTTCTGTTTTATTCTTTTTAAGGAGCGACCGCCGGTAGAGGGGGGCAGACGCGCTTGACACCGCTCTCGACGACGGACTCGGCCCAGCCGACGGACGTGAAGCCGTAGACGGAGTTGCCGTCGACGTCCGTGTCCACGCCCGAGACGCACTTGTAGCCCGGCACCGGGCCGTTGCCCCAGTACTGCAGCAGCCACGCGCACTGGGACGCCACCACCCAGATCTGCGAGTCGGTGGGGCCGTACTTCTCGATGTTGTTCGCGTAGGACTTCTCGCGGGCGGCGGTCAGCTGCGCGAAGGTCTTGTTCTCCTCCTTGATGCTGGCCAGGGCCTTCTCGCGATAGAAGGCGCGCACCAGCTCGCCGAGCACCTGCTTGTCCACCACGTAGTAGAAGGCGCGGTTGTCGCCCACCATGTCCTGCTTGTACACCTCGACCAGGTTGCCGAACGCGTACATGCGCTTTTCGAACGCCGTCCACACGAACTGGGAGCCCACGTTGCGCGAGATCAGCTTGGTCTGGATGTAGTCGTGCTTGTCCGAGGCGAGGATGAAGGCCAGCACGTAGATCTCGACAAAGTTGGGGCAGAATTTGATGCGCCGCGCCAGCGCGCGCTGCCGCGCCACCTCGTCCGCGCTGGGCTCCGCGCCCACCTCCTCGGGAAAGACGGTCGGCGTGCGCTCGCTGTCGATGTGCCGGCGCGCGTCCTTGACGATGTCCTGGTACACCTGCACGAGGTCGATGTGGTAGTGGACCCAGGACGGCCGCCGCGCGCTGCTGGGCTCCGCCGAGGAGGGCGCCGCGAACGAGCCCCCCGCGGCTATATAGGCCTGGCTGCGGTCCTGCGTCTGCGCGAGCACCGTGTCGTACTTTTCCTTGCGCAGACAGTGGCGCTTGTCCAGGTTCGCCTTGTAGCTCTCGTCGATGGCGTGAGTGTCGACGCTGCGCCGGGTCACGGCCCAGCCCCGCCGCCCGGGCGTCTTCTTCAGCAGGCGCCGCATCTGCAGCAGCCCGATGAGAAACACGTCCGCGTCGCAGGAGTAGGCGTAGAAGTTCATGTGGGGGAAGCGGTACACCCACGTCCACACGTCGATGTCGCCCTCGCCCACGTCCGGCGACAGCCAGTCCTGCCGCTCGTTCCAGCCGTCGCGCGTGATCTCCAGCGGCGCCAGGTTGGCGAAGCCGGTCGACAGCTCCATCGAGCCGCCGGACAGGATGATGCGCTTGCCGGGCGGGATGCGCGCCTGCGTCTCGTCCAGCGTGAAGAACAGCGTCATGTACACGTAGAACTCGCGCTTGGCGGCGGGCGTGTCGAAGATCATGTTGACGGGGCCGGGCATGGGGAACGCGTCGAGAAAGTAGTAGCGCTGGTCGGGCGGCATGGGCAGCTGCTCGGGCGCCTCCTCGGGCCGGCTGCGCTTGGCCCTCTGCGCGGTGGTGGCCGCCTTCTCGCAGAGGCGCTTGCCGTACGCGTCCATGGACACCACGTACACCTCGACGCCGGTCTTCTCCAGCGTGTCGAACACGTCGGCGAAGACGCGCTCCAGGAACTGACGGCAGGTCGAGCAGCTGACGGCGCCGTCCGAGTCCCGGTAGTAGGAGATGGAAGTGCCGCGCAGCTGCCCGAGGATGTCGTTGACGCACAGCTGGACGCCCACCTTGAGCTCGATGTCGCGCGCGGTCACGCCGGTCTCGGGGTCGGGCTGGATGCACCGCCGGTAGCGCTGCAAAAAGCTGCGCCAAGCGCTCTTGCTGATGGTCATGTTCAATGTCTTTTTTGTTTTGGGAAATATTTTATTGGCGCTGCGAAATTTATGCGATCGCAAAAAACAGAGAAAATGGCCGCGACCGACATCGACGACGATCGCGAGTCGAACGCCCGCCTGTACACCTGGTTCAACAGAGCCGCCGAGGCGAGCAACCTGGTCAAGCCGCTCTCCGACGCGGAGTACCAGTCCGTCATCTGGGTCGACCGCTACAGCCAGACGCAGCCCGCCTGGATCGCGCACAAGAACTTCGGGCCCTGCCTCATCTACGCCAAGCGCGAGGACGACACCGCCTTCCTGGGCGCCAAGCGCACCTACTACCTCGTGGCGCTGGTCACCGCGGTGGAGGACCGAGCGCTGGCCGAGTCGCGCAGGGGCTACTTCCAGGTGCCCGCCGTGGTCTCGATCGAGGACAAGAACGGCGACGCCCAGATCATGCCCTTCGTCTTCCCCCTCAGGTGCATCATCACCAAGTTCGTGCTCGCCACGCCGCAGGAGTCCAGCATGGTCACCGTCTACGACAGCAAGGAGTACACCACGATGATGCTCTCGGAGCTGCGCCGGCGCGCCGGCAAGCCCAACAACGAGGAGGCGTACACCATCGCCTTCGACGCGTTCAAGCAGTCGAACCCCAGCTTCCTGCTCAAGCACGACATCACGGCGGCCGCGACGACCACGCCCGCCGCCGACGCGCGCCTCATCATGTCCGCGCTGTCGCGCCACGAGCACGACATGGACGTGCGCTACGCGCTGGCGCCGCCCTTCTTGCGCCACGTCCTGAAGAGAAAAGACGAACGTAAAGGTCGGGCACATATTGACGCCCGCTGCGCGCATCCCATGTACGACCCGCACGGCGTCATCTCGCATCTGCGGAAGCAATAAACACGATGTTCACCCCGCACAAGCACGACATCACGGCCGACATGGACGCCGCCGAGGAGTTGCTCGAGGAGGACCGCGCCACCGTCGAGTTCGAGAAGACGTACGACGACGAGCGCCAGCGCCAGGCGGTGGCCGTCATGAACCAGTCGATGAACAGCATCGCGCTGGTCAGCTCCCAGTCGATCACCATCGTGGTCAACACGGCCCAGAACTTCGTCTCCTACTTCTTCATCTTCTGCGCCGTCATCTTCCTCACCAACATCAGCAAGAACACGCTCTACGTGTACAAGAAGACCATCGCGCGCCGGCTGGGCGACAACGTCTACGACGTGGCCTACCAGTACCTCTCGATACTGGGCCTCTTCTTCTTCTACCTGCTCTTCTCCCTGGTGCGCTCCTACTTCGACATCGACCAGAAGCTCATCCCCTTCATCGCCGCCGCGCTGGGGCTCTACATCCTGTGCGTCACCGTGTGGAACCGAGACACCCAGTCGAAAAAAATCGTCTAGAATAAAAAACGATCTGGAGAAAAGGGAAGAGAAAAATGTCGCGCGCAGCAGGGGACGTGCGAGCAGTGATTGTCGACACGGAGACGCCGTGGGCGGTCGCCGCGCTCTTCGAGTGGTTTCGCGCCCAACTTCAGCCCTATCTCGACACGGGAGAGCGCGTGATCTACTACGCCCCGTACGTGGCCGTCGCGCTCCTCGTGCTCTTCGTTGCGCTGTACACCCTGCGGGTGGTGCTGCGCCGCGCGAGGATACGCCACTATTCGCGCTGAAAATGTAAGACGTATTAAAAAATTACCTCGTCTGGAGGGGGCCCAAATGTTTTTCGAGCGCGCGCCATGGCCTGGAATTTCTTCTCCTTCAAGGGCTACCTCCCGTTCGGCGCCACCAAGCTCGCCGCGCTGCAGGACGAGGTGCGCCAGCACGGCACCTATCCGGAGGCGCTCGTCTTCCCCGACCAGCAGGGCACGCTCGAGCGGCTCTGGGAGGAAAACTGGACGGGCATCGAGGTCATCGCCACCTATCTCGAGGACGTCGTCGCGGCCATGGTCTGGCGCGCCCACAGCGCCACGCCGAACACGACGGTGCTGGCCTACGCGTCGCTGGCGGGCACCTACTACCTCTTCCTGCACACCAACACCTCGGAGAGCCCCGCCACCGAGAACCTGGCCCGCTTCCTCGACTTCTTTGTCGCGGCTCCGCGGGACGGCGCGATCGCCCTGCTCTCCTCCGACGAGTGGGAGACCGTCAAGCGCCGCCACCCCGACAAGTCGCTGGAGTTCCGCACGGCGGTGCTCTTCCGCGGCACCTTCATCGTCGAGCAGCTGGCCTCCAGCGCCCGCGCCCCGCGCATGACCCGCGGCTTCCGCGACGCCAACTACGCCTACGAGTGCGGCCTCGCCCGCAGCGCCCTGCACAACTCCACCTATCTGATCGAGCAGATATGCCGCCAGCGCTACACGAGCGAAGAGGGCGCGGTCGTGACGCCGTTCGTCTTCGACCGGTACCCCTCCATCGTCTCGGTGGTGGACAAGCAGAGCCCGCCGAGTCGTCTGTGCCTGCTGCGGCTGCTGTCGCGCGGCCACACCCCGTTCGCGCGGCCCATGGCCTCCCTCCAGGACCACTACACGGTGACGTTCGCGCAGCACATGAAGACCATCACGGTCAACGGCGTCACCACCACCCTCCAGAACGTGCTCCAGTGGTACTTCTCGGACAACAGCTACCTGAAGAAGCTGCGCCGCCTCATCGAGGGCGATCTCAACGGAGTGATCTCCGCCAAGATCGACCAGCTGCGCCAGGAGGCCGCCGCCCAGTACGGCGCCGCGGGGCGCTCGCTGGCCGACACGGACAACTACGTCGCCGCGGCCGCGGTCACCTTTCTCGCCACGGTCGTGCAAGGCGCGGCCACGTTCCTCAGGACGGACATTCCCACGTGGATGAAGGCACTCAGCTACACCAGCGTGATGGAGAAGCTGGCGGTGCTGGCGTCCACCGGAGGCGCCGCCTACTACATCTTCCTCTCGTATCTGTACTACGGCGCCAGAGACAACCGCACCCTCGACACCTGGTTCGTCAACGAGGGTAAGCTGCCCCCGCCGCTGGGCCGCCAGAGCACCGTCATCCCGCCCAGCTTCAACCCCATCGTCGCCCCGAGGGGCAGCTTCTTCGCCGCGGACAGGATCGCCCAGCAGCACGTCAGCGAGCTGAGCATCTACGTGCTGAACGTGCTCGGCGTGCGCGTCGGCGCCTACACCAACTTCCACAACGACGTGGACGAGAAGATCGTCGCCGCGTGCATCGAGGCCGTCGTCGTCATGGAGGTGCTGTTCCAGAACGCTACGACCGAGTCCCACCTCCACCGGGCGCTGCTCACCGACTGCCGCTACTGGATCGCGGCCTGGCTGCTGGCGTTCAAGGTCATCGTCGACTACAGGCTGTCCAGTGCGCGCATCGATCTGATGCTGTCCAACCTGCGCAAGCCCAGCGCCTACATGGCCAACGCGGACGCGGACATCTTGCTCTTCAACCGTCTGTTCGGCTTGCCCCACACCATCGTGCCGCGCGTCATCGGCGGTCTCGTCCCCACCCTGTCCGACCTGCGGCGACACATTGACCGCTCCGCCAAGGAGGGACCCGAGATCGACTTCCCCACCGTCTACGACATCAAGATGGACTGGCTGCCCTACGGCACCTCCGTCGTCGGCAGCGACCACGTGCCCGTCTCGATCAAGTACTCGGGCGACATCGACAGTGATGTGTACGCCCAGGCCATGGTCGGCGACCGCCTACTCCGCCTCGAGGAGGCCGGACACGTTTTGCGCAAGGTGTTCGCGGCGTTCTTCATGGACCCGGAGCTGGAGAAGAGCGCGCGCGCCTTCTTCCTCAAGCACAGAAAGGAGATCGCGGCCGCGGCCGGTGCGAGCCCCACCCAACACATCATCAGTGAGATGATCGGGGAGAGCGGCCAGTTCGCCGACGTTGCGCACGAAGCGGTGGAAGAGGAGTACGAGGCGCCGATCGCCGCGCTGGTCAAACGCTTCCGGAGCCACTTCAAGAACCAACGCGAGCCGCTCGACAAGAAGGAGCTGCTGTACGTCGCCTGGCTCGTGCACAGCCCGTTGATGCGGCGCGCCACCGTCTCGCTCGTCCCCGCGTTCACGGCCCTCGTGCGCAAGGTGCCCACCCTGTCCTCCGGCGACTTGCAGCAGAAGCTCGCGTCCGCCTACGCCGCGCTCAAGAGCCCCGCCGCCCTCGGGCTCCTCTCGATCTTCGGCCTGGGCGCGCTACCCAGCGTCGACACCTCGGTCACCGCCGAGGCGAACATGTTCGCGGCGGCCCGCGCCAACGTCCCCGTCTCGTACAGGGGCGACACGCTGGCCAAGCTGGGATTCCACCATCACGTCGACGGCTTCCCCGTCGTCGACCAGGAGAGCGGCGACCCGGACGCCATGACGCTGTACAACGCCTACTCCGACTTTGTGTGCATGTACATCACCGGCGCGGACAACGACATGCTCTACGAGAACCTGTTCAACACGCTGGGCGGGCGCTACCAGAACCACTTCCGCATGCCCCCGGGCGCGCACGGCAGGATCCTCAGCGCCTCGATGGTCGAAGAATTCGCCGCCCGCGTCAACGCCAAGATGCACGAGCCGGAGGGGTATCTGGCGCGAGACATCGCCCACAAGGTCGAGGGCCGCCCGTACGTGCCGCGCATCCTGGCCTCCGTCAAGATGACCGCCACCGGACGCAACGACCAGTCCCTCGCGCAGTACCTGACACAGCAGAAGATGCCCGTCACCACCGAGGCGCTCGACGTCGTCGACGGCCGGCTGCGCGTGCCGAGTCTGCTCGGCTACACCTCATACGGCATCTCCCACTACTTCAAGTACGCGCGCGTCCTCAACCTCGAAGAGGAGGCACCCCTGGTGCTGCGACTGCTCACCGCCAACACGTTCGGCAAGTGGTCCCCGCTCGAGTTCTACGCCCCCATCTCGGGCTACGTCCACTCGAGCTTGGCGGGCGGCCCCTCCGTCGCCAAGCCGAGCAAGGACACGCTGTACAACTGGGCGGGGCACTATCTCTCCTCCCGGCGCGGCATGGCCTCCGCCGACCACCTCGTCTCGGGCCTGACGGGCAACATCCCCGTCGTCGACGCCATCACGGACGACGGCCAGTCGTACCGCAAGCGCGCCGCGGCGGAGGACCCGACCAACTGCCGCGCCCACTACTCGAAGCAAGACTACACGCACGTGCTCAAGTGCACCGAGGAGGGCGCCACCGACTTTGGACTGCTCGCCGCGGAGGTGACTCGCGTCCAGCTCACGGTCTACAGCACCCGCCGCGTGCCCGTCGACGTGCAGATGCAGGCGGGCGCCTCGCTGGCCAACCTGATCAGCACGCGCGTCTTCAGCACCGAGGAGCTGTACCCGGTGGACGAGATGGCGTGGTTCCAGTTCGTGGACGCGGTGGCCGCCCCGGGCATCCCCGCCACCAAGCTCGCGGAGAAGCCCCTGCGCAAGCTGAGGCGGGCCCCGCAGCGCGGCTCGTCGAACCCGCAGGCGCGCAGGAGCCGCATCGAGGCGCGTCTCGCCGAGCAGGACCCCTTCGCCGAGCAGTACTTGACCATGATCACGCGCATCTCCACCTATCGCACCATGCGCAGTGACGCCAACGACCCCAAGTTCCGGCGCGACTTTGTCGACTTCTATCTGCGCTACGTGCTCAAAGACCTCGGTAACGACGTGTTCCTGGGCAGCACCGCGGACGGCATCGCGTGTGCGCGCTACTACGGCACGCCGGTGGTGGAGGACCGCCGTCCCGCCGATCTGGCCGTGGTCACCGAGTTCATGGCCCAGCCCGAGGACGTGCTGATCATGCCCTCGGGCACCTTCCCCAACTGGCACGTGGCGGTCTTCGTGCGCTCCGCCAACACGGTGCTGGTCACCCGCTACGCCGGCGCCGCCACGGAGGACGCCGCGTACGCCAGCGCCATGCCCGGCGCCACTTTGGTGTCCGCAAAACTTCCGGTGCGCAACAAGCCGGCCCTCTCTTTTTTCGCGATGGCGCGCTACGTCGAGCTGCTGCTGCGCCGAGAGGACCGTCTCGCCCCGGTGACCGAGCAGGAGGCCTTCGACATCAACGACGACATGGCGGGCTACTTCTCGCTGCTCGACGCCGCGCTGGCCGCCGTGCCCCTCACCGGGCGCGAGGAGGCGGACCAGGACCAGCGCACCGCCGTGGCCCGCTCGCTGACCAAGCAGAACCGGAAGTCGCTGCGCGCCAAGGGCAGCAAGGGCTACCTGTCCAGCGACGTGCTCGACATGTACGGCAGCTGGCTGCACCTGACCTGGACGGTCGACAACCCCCCGCCCTACGCCACCTTCAGGATCTTCACCCCACTCTTCTCGGAGACGATCACCGCGGACGGCTACATCCACCAGCACAGCAGGCCCGACACGGAGCTGGCCCTCTATCCCTGGTTCGACCCGCACTACCACCACTTCTACCTGATCGTCCTGCACCACCCCACCAACACGGCCTTCTGCCTCGACTCGCTGGTGGCGCGAAAGGTGTCCACCATCGAGACCTACGTGACGCGCATCCTGCGCCAGTACCGCTCCACCGCCATCGGCGCGCGCGTGTACTGGAACTTCGTCGTCGTCTCCGGCAACGTGCCCAAGCAGCGCAACGGATACCAGTGCGGCGACTTCACCATGTCCAACGTCGAATACCTGATCAGGTGGTATCTCAGCGACAAGCAGAGCTTCTTCGAGGCCATGGCCGCCATGCGCGAAACGAACACCCTCTACACTCCGGAGCAGCGCGACGCGGTGGTGGATTTGGCCAAGACGTTCCGCGCCCGCGTGCTCAAGCTCGCCGACGCCGCCGACCGCATCACCCCTCCTACCATCCAGGTCCCAGACGACGACGGAGCGGATGATGACGTCATCATCCTCGACGAACCGTCTTCCGGTTCCTCTTCCTCCTCTTCCTCCTCCTCCTCCTCCTCGTCTTCTGCGCCGCCGCAGTCGCCCATTCGCGTGAACGACGACGACGATTATGATATCGCGCCGAGCGAGGAGCGGGAGCCGTCGCTGGACGACGAGCCGCCGCCCCCGATCCGCATCGACAACCCGTCCCTGTTCTACGTCGAGCGCGCGGACGGGTCGCGGGAGCAGGCCAAGGAGGTGTACCCCGTGTGTGTCATCAACGGCTACGAGCTGTCGGCGCAGCGCTTCGGCAACCGCCTGCGCTACGCCCGCTACGGCGGCGCGAGGAACGCGCACTTTGTGCGAGAGCGACGCGACGACGACGAGATGGCGGACGAGCCGCGGCTGTCCTACTGGCGGCTGACGAGCCCCGCGGGCGTGGCCGCCGACGCCGAGGTCGCGGTGAGGCCGCCGCCGGGGGAGGCCTGGCGCACGCTGCTGCTGTCGGGCTACCCCTACGAGGTGGACATCCCCCAGCGCGAGTCCGTGGCCAACGTGAGCCAGGTGGGCCCCACCTTCGGCCTGGGCGCGCGCATCATGCCCCTGGTCAGGCCGGACGCCACGGGCGGGTTCTACACCTTCGCGGCGTCGCCCATGCCGCTGTATCGGCCGCGGACTATTCCCAGTTGACTTTTGTCCTATATCCAATAAAGGCCGCGAAAAAATGGCCACCACACACCCCACATGCTGCCGCGCCTCCTCCTCGTGCTGCTGCTCGTCGCCGGCGCAGCGGCGCTGCCGTCGTGCGGCAACGGCGTCATCGACGCGGGAGAGACGTGCGACCGACTGCTGGCCACCTGCTGCAACAGCACGTGCACGGGCACGCACGACGCCACCGCGGTCCAGCTGGACACGACCAGCTGCCGCCAGAAGAACTTCGCCCAGCTCAACCCCCTCCTGGTCGACGCCACCAACACCTACGAGTGGCTGTTCGTCCAGGCCCCCGGCGGCTCGTCGCCGACCATCAAGACCCCCCACGCCCAGTCCGCCCAGATCTCCTTCGACGCCAACGGCTTCTACCGCCTCACCGTCAAGGTCACCACCGCCTTCTGCGGCATCTACTACGCCGCGGAGAAGAGCTTCACCGTGGGCGACTGCTGCGGCAACGGCGTCGTCGACACGTACGAGGAGTGCGACTACGCCATCGAGGACAACGGCTGCTGCGACCGCGACACCTGCACCTTCCGGCCCGAAGGCACCTCCTGCCCGGGCACCATCAACGACCAGTGCACCCAGTCCCTGACCTGCGACGGCGCGGGAGAGTGCCTCTCGGTCGAGGACAAGCCGTTCAACCTGGTGCCTCTGCAGAGCCAGGCGGTGGCGGACACCGCGTGCTCCGCGGACGTGCGGCTGTTCACCTTCCAGTCGGGCTTCAACGACCCCCTGGACAGCACTCCGGGCAACTACTACTGGAACGCGGTCGTCATCGACCAGTGGCCGCCCCAGCACCGCGTGCTGAACTCCGCGGGCACGATCCCGGGACCGTCGGGCGTCGTGGCCATCAACGTCAAGATGATGGGCGGGGGCTACATCTACACCCGCTTCGATCTGTCCGACCCCTGCGGCCTGACCAAGTCGCTCTACTACAACGTCACGCGCTCCTGCTGCGGCAACCTGGTGCTCAACACGGGCGAGGCCTGCGACGACGGCAACACCGCGGACGGCGACTACTGCTCTTCGGACTGCGCCCAGGTGACGGGCGAGTGCGGCGACGCCATCGTCCAGTCGAACGAGCTGTGCGACTACAACGTCGACCAGTGCTGCGGACCCACCTGCACCTCCATCCTCCCCTCCTCGACGCTGTGCCGGCCCTCGAGGGGCGACTGCGACGTGGCCGAGTACTGCACGGGCGTCAGCGGCCAGTGTCCTGCGGACGCGTTCCGTCCCTCCAACTACACCTGTCGCAACGCGGTGGGCGCCTGCGACGCGCCGGAGACCTGCTCGGGCTCGGACCCCCGCTGTCCCAACCAAAACGCGCCCTTCGCCACCTCGATCCTGTGTCGGGCCCCGGAAGGCGCGTGCGACCTGCCCACCTACTGCGACGGCGAGGCGTACGGCTGTCCCGCCAAGCAGTACCGAAACGACACCTGCAGGAGGGCGACCAGCCCCTGCGACGTCGAGGAGGTGTGCGTGGACGGCAACGTCGACTGTCCCGCCGACGCGTTCGCCCCCGACACCACGGTGTGCGCCATCGACGGGACGCCCTGCGTGCCCGCCCAGTGCTCGGGCACGGACGCCACCTGCGCCATCGCGGGGCTGCCCCAGTTCTGCTCTCCGGACGGGCCCCTCGACCCCGTTCCCGTCAACCTCACCTGCCTCAACGTGACTTGTTCGGACTCGCTGTGCTACTCGGGCGTGCGCAACGGCACCTGCTTCATCGACGGGGCCTGCTACGCGGACGGCGACGACAACCCGGGCAATCCCTGCACCTACTGCAACGCCTCGATCAGCACCTCGTCGTGGACGTCGCACCTCAACGGCACCACGTGCGACACCACCACTCGAGAGGGGGGTTGCTCCGCGCAAGACACCTGTCTCGCCGGCGTTTGCGTGGACCAGTACCGTCCCGAGGGCTACTCGTGTCGCGCGTCGGCGGGCCTCTGCGACGTGGCCGAGACGTGCCCGGGCGATAGCGACGAGTGTCCCCAGGACCTGTTCCGCAACTCGTCCACCGTGTGCCACGCCGCCGTCGACGTGTGCGACATCGACGAGACGTGCACCGGGTACTCCGCAGAGTGTCCCGCGGACCGCGTGATGCCCGCCTCGACCATCTGTCGAGAGAAGCAGGGTCCCTGCGACATCGTCGAGGTGTGCGACGGAGTGCACACGGCCTGCCCGGAGGACTCCTTCCTCGGCGCAGAGGAGATGTGCCGGCCCCCGGGAGGCGTCTGTGACGCGCCGGAGTACTGCACGGGCCTCGAGCCGACGTGTCCCGAGGACGCGCACTACGACTCGGACACGGTGTGCAGACCCGCTGCCGGCGACTGCGACCGCGAGGAGACGTGCACCGGCACGGGCATCAACTGCCCTCCCGACGAGTACGCGGACACGTCTTACACGTGCCGTCCCGCCCAGGGCCCCTGCGACCGGCCGGAGATGTGCACGGGCAACTCGATCCACTGCCCCATCAACCAGCGCTTCCCCACCGGCACGCTCTGTCGGCCGCCCCAGGGCGAGTGCGACACGGCCGAGTACTGCACCGGTGGCAGCGACGACTGCCCGGAGGACAGGCTGCGTCCCAGCAGCTTCGAGTGCCGCCCCGCCGCGGGACCGTGCGACAAGCCGGAGATGTGCACCGGGTCGAGTCCCACCTGCCCCGCCAACGTCTTCCGCAGCGCCTCGTTCGTCTGTCGCGGGCAGCGCGGCACCTGCGATCTGCCCGAGTACTGCATCTTCGGCAACGCCTCCTGTCCCTCCGACTCCTTCCGCGAGTACGGCTTCTCCTGCCGGCCCGCGGCGGGTCTCTGCGACTACGAGGAGGTGTGCACGGGCTACAGCGGGGCCTGCCCGCCGGACGCGAAGGTGGGCGCGGGCGAGATCTGTCGCGAGTCGATCGGCGTCTGCGATCTCGAGGAGCGGTGCGACGGCGTCAACCCGCTATGTCCCCTCGACGCGTACATGCCGGTCACCACCCTGTGTCGCCCGTCGAACCACACCGTGTGCGACCCGCCGGAGCACTGCACGGGCGACTCGCCCACGTGTCCCGACAACGCGTTCACGCCCGACGACGTCGTGTGTCGCTATCCCGAGGACGTGTGCGACGCGCTCGAGTACTGCGACGGCTTCGGAGACTGCCCGGAGGACGAATTCCTGAGCGCCACCACGGTGTGCCACACGCCCACCTCCCAGTGCGACACCTACTTTAACTGCACCGGCTCGTCCAAGGTCTGTCCCTTTAGCTCCCACGCGATGGACACCCAGCCGTGCGAGGTGGACGGGCGTCCCTGCACCACCGACCAGTGCAACAACGGCGCGTGTGCGACCACCTCGCAGAGCTGCTCCTGCTCGAACAGCGGGCAGTGCGTGTCCGAGTTCGAGTGCATCGTCGGAGCGTGCGTGGGCGGGCAGTGCCAGTCGTCGGTGGCGCCGGGCACCTGCTTCCTCGACGGCCAGTGCGTCAACGCCAACGGCGTCAACCCGCGCAACCCCTGTCAGATCTGCAAGCCCACCCTCTCGCAGCTGCTCTGGGTGCCCCGCCCCTCGGGCACGCCCTGCGCCACCGACACGCCCGAGGGCGACTGCTCCGCGCAGGACACCTGTAACGCGAACGGCGTGTGCATCGACCGCCAGCGCGTCGGCGAGGTGTGCCGCGAGGCTCTGAGCGAGTGCGACGTCGAGGAGGTGTGCGTCAGGGACCGCGAGTACTGTCCCGAGGACACCTACGCCTCGAGCGACGTGGTGTGCAGGCCCAAGGACGGGCCGTGCGACGTGCGGGAGCGGTGCTCGGGCCACTCGCCCTGGTGCCCCACCGACTTGTTCGCGCCGCCGGGCGCCACCTGTCGGCCCGCAGTGGGCCCTTGCGACTTCGAGGAGCAGTGCTCGGGCTCGAGCAAGGAGTGCCCCGAGGACGTGTTCCGGCCGCGCGGCACCGTGTGTCGCTCCGCCTGCCACGCCTGCGACGTGGAGGAGAAGTGCGACGGCGACTCGTCCACCTGTCCCGACGACGAGATCAGGCCGCGGGGCTGGGAGTGCCGCCCGGCCGTCGACGCGTGCGACCAGCCCGAGACCTGCGACGGCGTCGCCAAGACCTGCCCCGCGGACACCGTGTGGGCGGCGGGACACGTGTGCAGGCCCGCCTACGAGCCGTGCGACGAGCCCGAGACCTGCGACGGCTCCTCGATGAGCTGCCCCGTCGACCGCTTCTCGGCCACGAGCAGGCTGTGCCGTCCCTCCGCGGGGCCCTGCGACGTGGCCGAGTACTGCACCAACACCTCCGCGCTGTGTCCGCCCGACACGGTTCTCCCTTCGACGGTGGTCTGTCGCGCCGCGCGGGGACTGTGCGACCGCACCGAGACGTGCGACGGCGTGGGCAAGCTGTGCCCCGAGGATCGGGTCTTCGGCGTCAACCACATGTGCAGACCCGCCCGCGGCAAGTGCGACGTGGCCGAGTACTGCGACGGCGAGGACATCGACTGCCCGCTCGACTCTCGACGGCCCGACGGCTACTCGTGCGCGGACTTTAGCTTCTGCAACGGCGACGAGGTGTGCGTGTCCGGCGTCTGCACGCCCGCTCCCGCCGCTCGCTCGTGCGCGCGACCCGACCTGTGCACCCTGGACACGTGCGACGAGGCGAGCGACCGCTGCCTGCACACGGACGTGCCCACGGTGGGCCAGGCCTGCTACTCGGGCCCGAACGGCACCGCGGACGTGGGCGTGTGTCGCGCGGGCGTGTACGGCTGCGACGAGATCACGGGCGAGGTGACGTGCATCGGGGAGCAGACGCCGCGTCCGGTCGAGTACTGCGGCAACGAGAAGGACGACAACTGCAACGGACTGGTGGACGAGAACTGCCACGTGGGCCCGTGCGAGACGGACGAGGAGTGCGAGACGTCCCCCATCGACAAGTGCCACATCGGGCACTGCAACGAGCGCAACCGCTGCGTCTACCACCTGCTGCCCGACTACTGCTTCATCGACGATCGGTGCTACGGCTTCGACGAGTACCAGCGGCACAACCCCTGTCGCCGCTGCTACCCGCTGGTCAGCGTCTACGACTGGACGGAGAACAACAACGCCAACGTGAGCGACCTGAACGTGTGCAACGGCGGCGAGTACTGCAAGAACGGCAAGGTGTTCGTGGACCCGCCCCCGCTCGACTGCTCGTACCTGGACACGCCGTGCACGGTGGGCCTGTGCGACGCGAACGAGGGGTGCTACCGCGAGGTGGCGCCCAACGGCCAGTCGTGCCAGATCCCAGGCGCGCGGTGCACGGTGCCCTTCGAGTGCCGCGCCGGCGCTTGCGTCTGCGACGGCATCCTCGACATCGACAGCAGCCACGCGCACCTGATCATCGGCCTGACGGTCGGCCTCGGCTTGCTGGGCATCGTGCTCGTCGGCTCCTGCTGGCTGTACCGCGAGTACGAGACCAAGCAGGGCTACGTCAAACTGGTGGGCGCTTCGTAATTTTATTCAATGTCCGACGTCGCCACGTCCGCCGGCGCCACCGCGCCGTGGGACACAACCCAGCGCATGATCGCCTCGTTGCGCGAGGAAAGAAACAGGGGCACCGCCGTCAGCGCGCTGGCGATCAGCACCGAAATAAAGTTGAGCGGGTGGCCGTGCACCACCAGCGCCACGATCAAGAAGAACACGTCGTTGAAGATGAGCACCAGCATGTAGGGGAAGAAGTACTTGTGGTGGTCGCGCACGCGCTTGGCGTAGTGGTTCACGTACTGGATGCCCCACACGTAGACCACGTGCGCCGCCAGCAGGATCACCCACACGATCGGCGACGAGTCGTTCACGTTGACCACGATGGTGATGACCACGAAGACCAGCGCGTCGAAGACGGCGAGCAGCGGCAGCAGCTGGTTCTTCGTGTCGCCGTCGAAGGTGGCGTGGCCGATCTGCAGCACGAACTCGGGCACCACCACCACGGAGGCCCAGCCCAGGAACGCGGTGAGCGTCCTCGGCGCGCTGTCCGAGTCGAAGATGAAGACCGTCGACGGCACGACCGCGCACACCAGCAGCGATATTACCCACGACGAGAGCAGCCACGCGATGTTTTGTCCGATGAGATAGCCGAACACGTAGGAAATCATTGTTTCTCATCGATCACTTTTTTTTCCTCTTTTTTATTTTTCCCAGACGCTTTTCCCGCGACGCCCCACGCGCGCCGCGCCGGCGATGTACAGCGCGGTGACGCCCGCCGTGATGCCGAACGGCACCCACACGAACTTGCTCAGCACCCACGAGAAGAAGAACAGCGACACGATCGGGACGCACACCGCGGGGTAGTAGTGGTGCCCGTGCGAGACGAACGCCCACATCACCAGGTTCATCCCCAGCCACAGCAGGAAGGAGAGCGGCACGCCCACCGGGTACATCGTCTGCTCGATGTACAGCGGCAGCGTGTAGTAGAGCACCGCGGGCTGCACCAAAAAGTAGAAGACCTGGTGGTAGCTGACTCGGTCGTGGTGTATCCTCGTCGCGTAGACGCAGGCCACGCCGAGCAGCAGCCCCACCGCGCCCGAGATCATCGGCGCCACGTGCACGATCTCCCCCGTCAGCCACGCCACGGTCAGCAGGGCGAGCACCGTCTGCCACAGCGACTGGACGCCGAGGTAGCCGTGATAGCCGAGGATGAAGAGGGCGGCCTGCGCCTGCACGACCAGGTACTTGTGGTACTCTTCGACGTCGTAGTACTCGTGCATTTCTCGATCGCGTTCAGACCACAACACGCCTTATATGATAGAACTTTCCGGCCCGTCCTTCGATGGAGCGCCCGCCCTCCGGGTAGTTCTCGATGATGTCCGGGTTGAAGCGCAGCAGCGCAAAGTCGAGCGCTCGCTGCGGCACCTCGGCGACGCTGTTGTACGGGTCGTCCTGCATCGCGTCGCGCACCGCCTCGCTGTTGGTGTGCATGCACGAGACGCAGCCCGTGTACCGCTCCTGCGCCTTGCAGCAGGTCCACACGTAGCCCAGGTCGGGGTGCGGCCTCAGCTCGCCGGTGTGCAGCCAGCAGTCGCGCCGTATGATGTTCTCCATGGGCCTGAAGGTCTCGCCGCACTGCACGCACTTCAGCCGCTTGGTCGCGTGGGCGACGAAGGAGGCGTACTCGCGGCTCACCTCATCGTGCACCCTCATGACGTCCTGTCCCTCGCCGACATGGCGAAGCATGTACTCCGTCCTGCTCATTCTTGCGCGAAAAACGGGCAAAAATCATCCGTCGTGCTTTTACAGTGCCACGCCGCGTTGAACCCACGCACGCCGCTAACCACGCCGTTGACGCGAAATAACGGCAGCGCGTGGCGCGAGGTGGCGATGCTCGCTTGCTCCTGCACCGTGGTCTGGGGAGCGCGACAGAAGAGCTGGGCGTAGGCGCGGAAGAAGGCCCGATGCTCCTCCTCGCTCCGCTCCGCGCTCTCCATGAACGTCTCGTGCGCGATCTGCATCCCCAGCGTGTCCGCGAAGTTCTCGTTCAGCGTCTGCGCGCCGTTGTGCGTGTTGCCCAGCGGGGTGGTGCCGCTGTAGCGCGCGACCAGGCACTGCTCGTACGCCGTATACTCGCTCGCGGACTCTCCGCCCACGTACGACCCGTCCGAGGCGAACAGCCTGCCGGTGCGGTCGATGCTGTGCGCGATCTCGTGCGCCACGAACACGCCCAGCCGCGCGTACACGGAGGCGTCGTCGAAGTCGGGCGAGAAGATGGGCGGCTGCAGCATGCCCACGCTCACCGTCAGCCCGTTGAGCTGGTGCTGGTAGTAGGCGGCGGTGCTGGTGGCCAGTCCGTCCGAGAACACCCACAGCGGCAGCGTCTCGCGCAGCACCTGTCGGTAGTTGTTCTCGATGTGGTAGCGACGCACCTGCAGCACGTTGTCGATGTACGCGGCTCCCTCTCGCAGCGTCAGCGTCGACGGCAGCGTGCCGGTGGGCATGCCCACGTCGAGCCGCAGCGCCGCCACCTTGTTCGCCAGCGACACGAGGCCCTCGCGCGCCAGGCGCTCCACGAAGTGGGCGTGCACCGCGTCGGTCACCTGCACCGCTCGCTCTCGCGCCGCGTCGGAGAAGTACCTGGCCGCGTACAGCCGGTCCACCGCGTGGGGCAGGAACGCATGCGTGAGCTGCACGCAGCTGCTGGCGTTGATGCTCGGCGAGGCGAAGCGAGGACGGGTCCACGGCAACGCGTGCTGCGCGTCGTAGAGCCGGTGGTACGCCAGCTGGGGCGCGCCCTCGTTGTCGAGGTGGTAGAGGATGGCGTGCTTGGTGTACACCAGCCACGTCTCGGGCGTGTACCGCTCGATGATGTCCGGCAGACGCAGCAGATACGTCCAGTTGGGAGTCCACAGAGGACGCCCCGTCAGCGCCGCCATCCACTCCTCGGCGGGCACGCCGTCTGGCGCGCACGCGGCCACGAAGCGGCTGACGTTGAAGCGCGAAGAGCTGAGCTCCGGCGCCCACGGCGAGACAAAGTCCGCGCCCTTGCCCTGCCGGAGATAGGCAAAGAAGGTGAGCGGGTCCGCGTCGCCGGCGGCCTCGATGAGGTCGCGCTCGATGCGCACCACGTACTCCGCCCACGAGCGAGCTGTGCTCGGCGAGTAGATGAGCGAGAGCCGCTCGGTCACGGTGGACAAATCCTCCGCCACCGCCACGCCCGACCAGCGGAGAGAGGGCACCAGCCGCGTCGCGTGCCAGGGGTCCAGCTCCAGAGTCAGCTCCAGCGGCAGGATCGTGTCGTAGCGCTGGAGGTAGCCCCACAGCGTCGCGATGTCGCTGTAGGAGGTGATCGCGAGCGCCCCCGTCGCGGAGAGCAGCGCGCGCAGCGTCTTCGACCCCGCCAGCTCGAGCACCCGGTCTCGCTTTCGCAGCGCGCACGACTGGTAGAAGAGCGACACCCGCTGCTCGTCCGCGCTGGCGTTCGAGGGAGGCGCAGTGACCAGCTCCTCGATGTTCTCCGCGGTGAGGCGCTGCACGTATGCGAAAAGGGAGGCCTCGTTGCCGTTGGCGGGGTCCGCGTTGAAGGCGCCGCAGGAGCTCTCGTAGAAGTCGTCGCAGGCGCTGGCGCTGGCGCGGACGAAGCGGGCGTCGACGGTCTTGCGCAGCCCTCGCACGCAGCGGTCCTCGCTGGGCAGGTACTCCCAGCCGACGCCGCAGACACCACCCGGGGCGGGCAGCAGACGGGTGCTGCGGACGAAGAGGGGGCGGTAGACCGGATGCCGCTCGAGGTTGACGTGGTGCTTGTTCGTTTCGTGCAAGACGAACACCAGGTTGCTGGCGCCCAGCGCCACCACGAACAGCAGCGCCGCGACTACATGCGCCCTGGCCATGTAAGAATCGATGGCATTTCTTTTTTCTAAGTGTATTAATAATTGACTAAATTTGTGCCAAATAAAAGATGGCCTGCACCGACGACGACGAGCGCGTGCCCGAGCCCCGTCCGCGCATCGACAGCTTTCGCCTCGGCTTCGCCAGTGCGCGCTTTCGCATGGCCTCCGAGACGCCCGAGCAGCGCCAGGTCGCGCGCCTCTCCAACGGCAAGTGGGTCATCCACCAACACTACATCCCCTTCGAGCACACGCAGTGGTACCCGGTGGGCTGCACGCGCACCCATGCCTTCGCGGTCATCAAGAGCCGCCACGATGAATACACGCCCATCTGCATGCACCTGGCGTATAGCGGCATGGCGCGCCCCTCCCAGTGCCTGTCCGCCTCGCAGGACTTCATCAGCCCGTGGAAGCGCTACTCGGAGCCGTTCTCCGGCTTCCTGGGCGGCTGCGCCCACGGGGAGCGCGTGTGTCTCGTGCTGCGCGACGGCGTGCTCGTCATCGACTCGATGTGGAAGACGCGACTGCGCGACAACTGCTTCGCCCTCTCCACTCTCGTCTCGTGCACGATGAACGCGCGCTACCTGGTCGTGGTCGGCGTCGAGACCGGCATGTCCTCGCAGTCGATGATCGTCTACGACTTCCATCTGTCGCCGCCGCGGCGCATTCTGTACGACCCCGCCATCCAGCCGCCGGTGCGCACGGTCTCCCTGCTGAACGACATCGAGCACGCGATGCTCGTCCAGTGCGAAAACGGCCGCACGCGCCGCGTCCTCATCCAGGAGCAGCAGCGGCGCCCGCGCTTCGTCGTCAAGGACATGGGCGATCTGACCACGATTCCCTCGGACGAGCGGCCGCACATCGCCAAGGAGCTGGCCGACAGCTCGCGCATCGTCCAAATCGTCGACACGGCCTTCGTGCTAGTCAAGTCCAAGGACGACGTGGACAGGACTGCGCCCTGGCGGCAGCTCTTCGTCGACGTGGCGGACTACAGCGACGGGGTGGTGGTCAGCCACGACTCGAACAACGCCCTGCACTTCTTCACCTCGAAGCTGGTCCACATCATCTCGGTGCCCTGGGAGTCGATCGCGGCGGCCTCGCTGCTCTACGAGAACGGCGTGCCCTCGATACTGCGGCCCTACGCGTCGCTGAGCCGGTGCGTCGACTCGCCGGACACGGTTGTGCTGCTGGCCTCTTTCGGCGCGCTGGTCACGATAAAAGTGTTGTAAAAAATGTCCCTCCTGCACGACATCCTTCGCACCAACGACGCGCAGGGCGCCCTGATCGCCATCCGCTCCATGCCCCAGTACATCAACGTCGTCGACGAGCGAGGCCACACCCCGCTGATGCTGCTCGCGAGAAGGCAGTACACCAACATGGGCACCGCGGCCAAGTTCATCAACACGTGCCTCAAGTTCGGCGCCGAGCTCAACTTGCACACGGGCGACAACCGCACCGCGCTCTACCACGCGATCGACACCGCCTCCCTCTTCGCGGTGCGCGCGCTGCTCCGCCACGGCCCGCGCCTCGACCTCTTCGTCGACGGCGGCTACTCGCTGCTGACCAAGTCGGTCCTCATCGGCGACCCGCGCATCGTCTTCGCCGTGCACAAGCACTGCGCCCGTCGCGAGCTGCGGATGCGCGACCAGGTCACCGGAGATACCTACCTCCACGAGATGCTCGATCGGCCGGAGATGGGCGACCTGCTGCTCAGGCTGGCCAGCACGCACGCCGTCGGCGACGAGGCGTTCATGGCCAACCGCGACGGAGAGGTACCGCTGATGCGCGGCATACGGAGACAGAACTCGGCGGGGGTCGCGGCGATGGAGATGCTTTATTAAAAGTTTTCGCTCACTATCTGCTCGGCGATGATCTTGCCGACGAGATAGGAGGCGGCCATCGTGTCGCCGTCGTGTGGTATCGGGAATAGAGAGCGGTCCGCGATCGTCAGGCCGGTGACGCCCCAGACGCTGCCCCTGCTGTTCGTCACCGAGCTGCCGTCGTTGACCTGGCCCATGCGGCACGACGACGACCACTGGAAGACGCGCGGATCGATGTTGTAGTTGACCCACTCGCGCAGCGCCAGCGTGTCGTTGCAGATCTCGAGCGGGGGGTCGACCAGACGGTAGTCGGTGTCGATGGCGGGGCCGTGGCCGTAGCCCTGGAACTCGTTGTGCAGCTTGCAGGCGTAGTGCCGCACGCCCTCGGTTAGCATGTTGATGTCGTAGTCGCCGTCGTCGTCGTCCGTCACCTGCACCACGTTTGAGACGCGCAGAGGGTCACGGGTCCAGATGTCGTTGCTGCCGATGGCCAGCGGCTGCACGTCGAGCAGCGAGAGATACAGCTCCTCGAAGTTGTTGACGGCCTGCACCTGGAACTGGCGCGGCGAGTGCACCACGAACGGGTTGTTCATCGGGTCGGGCAGGAAGGCGCCCATCTCGTACGCCGTCGAGGGCTCCTCCGACGGGAAGTCGTTCGTGTCCTTGGTGAAGGTGGCCGTCACCTTCAGGTGGTTCGCGATGTTGCGGCCCACCTGCGAGTTGTTCTGGATCACGGGCACGCCCGCGCTGAGCAACGTCTCCTCGTCGCCGATGCCGGACAGCTGCAGGATCGTGGCCGTGTTGATGCCCGCCGAGAGCACGACGCGCTTCTTGGCGTGCGCGACGAACTCGTGGCCGTTGTGCAGATAGAGCACGCCGCGCGCGTGCTTCTGACTGTCGAACACGACCTTGTTCGCGGTCGAGGCGGTGCTGATGACGAGGTTCTTGCGGGCGCGCACGTGGGGCGTGAGGATGGCCACGTCGGCCGAGCGGCGCGTCTGGTTCGCGTCCACCGCCACCTGCCAGCCCAGGAAGGGGCCGAGGCGGCTGGCCGTCAGCAGGTCGTTGTAGTCGTCCAGGCGCGAGAGGTTGGTCAGCTGCTCGAAGGCCGCGACCAGCTTGTCCGCCATGGGCGCCAGGCCGTTGGTCTGGTCCTTGAGCTCGATGGGGCCCGAGAAGCCGCGCCGCACGGGGTTGAAGTTCTCCGAGTAGTACTTCTCCAGGTCCTTGTACGCCTGCAGCACGTTGACGGTGGCCCAGATCGGGTCGCCGGTGATCGACTCCCACTGGTCGAAGACCCAGTCCGAGCCGCGCACAAAGAGCCCCGTGTTCACTTTGCTGTTGCCGCCCAGCACGCGGCCTCCGCTGTACTGGTACTGCACCTCGCTGCTCTCGGGCAGGGTGGGCTCCGTGGGCGGGGGGATGCCTCGCGCCAGGTTGGCGCCATCAGTCACGTCGCCGAAGCCGGTGTGCTGCATGGCGTGCTGCCAGAACAGCTCGCCGAACGAATAGGTGGGGATGAAGCGCGACCACCAGGCCATCTCGGTCGTGATGCCCTCGCCTTCCAGCTCGGGGCCCGCCTCGATCAGGAGCACCGAGTAGCGGCCGTTGCGACTGAGGCGCTCCGCCACCACCGAGCCGGCAGCGCCTCCCCCCACGATCACGTAGTCATAATCGTGCGTGCGCGCGTTGTTTCCAGTCGTTCCGGTCACCGTCAGCACGATGCCGGCGATGAGCATGCCGAGGCCGGCCAGGACGGCCACCGAAGCCATGCTGCCACCCTTGGGCGGCTTGGGCTTGTTTCCTCGACGCAGCATTTTTTTTCTCACAAGACACTAATACACATTCTCGCCATTTATACGTCACTCAATCGAGATCTCCTTAGCCACCTTGGCCATCGACCAGATGAACGAGAGGCCGTTCCTGGGCGGCGAAGAGGTGGTCTGCTCGTAGGTCGGAATCGTCGTCGGCAGTTCCGGCGTGAACCCTCGAATCTGCACGAGCGCGCCAGTGGGTAAATACACAATCCCCGTGTAAATGTCGTCGCTGCTCTGCCACACCGTGCCGAGACCGACTCCGTTGACGGTCATCTGGAACAGCGCTCCGTTGAGCGGCGCGCTGATGAACACGGGGAAGTTGATGACATACGACCCTCCCAGCCCCACCGTGTACACGCCCGTGGCCAAGTTGAACGAGTCAGTGTTCAGGTTGATGAAGAGCGTGCTCGGCGCCACGTCGGGGAAGAAGTCCGTGTCCACCGTCGACGTGAGGTTGGTGATCGGCTCGTACACGCCTCCTATCGCGAAGACAAACGGCGAGCGCAGCGCCACCGCGAACGCCTCCGAGGCGTAGGAGGAGCCCGACGAGCTCGTTCCATTGACGCCGGGAGGCCCCCTATCTCCCTTGAACACGCCGGAAATGTGCAGGATGAGAAGAGTGATGCCCGCGGCGAGCATCATCACGCCCAGGGTGAAGACGGCCCATGGCTCGATCACCGGCTTTCGCTTCGTCTTTCTCGACAACATTTTTCTCTGTTTATTTATTTTTTGTTACGCGATCTTAAACATCTTCCACACGACGTTGTAGGCTAACATTTTTGTGGGAAGGATATTATAACCCTCGACGGGAACGTTATTTGGACCGACGTTTGAAATGCCTTCAATGGTCACCACGTCGCCTGCGTCGAGACGCAAGGAACCCATGTACAGCGCAGCGTCCGTCTGCCACCCAGCGTCTCCCTTACCGTCCACGGCCACGCGCAAAAACACGCTTCCGTTGTCACTGTTGACGTTTTGTGAAAAGAAGATCTGATAGATACCCGACGTGCCGACCGTGAACGTGCCCGCCGCGAGATCGATCACGCCCGCCGTCACGCTCTGGTAGAGGGACTTGGGCGACAGATCGGGAAAAGCCGCTGTGTCGACTGTGTCGGTCCAGTTTGTTATCGTCATGTATACTGAATCGACCGCGAACGTGTAGACACCTTGCATCGCGATGGAGAAGATCTCGGGGTCGGTGCCGTTGGAGCCGGCCGGGCCGCGGGGACCCTGTGGGCCGACGGGCCCCTGCACCTTCGCCATCGTCCAAATGAAGCTGTATGTGCGTTGTGTAATGGTACTGCCCACGTACTGCGTGACGCCAGATTCGATGAGTGTTCCATCCGAGCCCGCTATCAATTGCATCTTCACTACGTCGCCCACATCGAGATCGACCAGCATCGAGTAGATGGACGCGTCTCCGAGCGCGGTGCACGCCGTTCCCACGTTGTTGATGACCGGGCACGCGTTACCGTTGCCTATATCAGAGGCCACGTACGTGGGAAATGTGATGCGGTAGACGCCCGCGGTGCCAACTGTGAACGTACCCTCCGTGAGATTCAATACGCCAGTGTCGAGTGTCTGGAAGAGTGTCTCGGGCGCCACCTCGGGATAGAGTCCCGTATCGACCGTCGCCGTCCAGTTCGGTACCGTGTAGAACGTGTCCGTGAACTCGGCCGTGAAATCGCCAAACATCGCGATCGAGAACGCCTCCGCCGTGGACACATTCGAGCCGGGCGGTCCCGCCGGACCGGGCTCGCCTCGAGGGCCCTCCACCTTGGTCACCGCCCAGATAAAAGTGTACGTCGGTGTCACCGTGGAGCCGGCGTATCTGAAGGTGTCCGATGTCACCGTGTTGCCCGGATAGAACGGCACCATCTGCATCGTCATGTTGTCGCCCACCTGCAAATCAAAGTGCAGCGTGGCGATCGGGCCAAAGTCGACCACTCCAATCAAGCAACTGGTGCCCACCCCGTTGATCACTGGACAGGGGTTGCCGCTGCTCATTCGGCTGATGGCCGCATGCGGGAAGGTCACGCGATAGACGCCAGCGGTACCCACCGTGAACGTGCCTGTTTCGAGATCGAGCGTACCGGTGTCCAAATGGACAAAGAGCGTCTGCGGCGCCACGTCGGGATAGAAGGCGGTGTCCACCACGCTGGTCCAGTTTGGCACCGGATAGTAGACAGAGTCGAGGTCCATGTACAGATCGCCCAGCATCGCGATCGAGAAGGACTCGGTGCTCGTGCCGTTGGCGCCGGGTGGTCCCTGCGGTCCCGTTGGACCCTCCACCTTTGTCACCGACCACACGATGCTGTACGTCCTCACCATGGGATCGGCAACGTCGCGCCACACACCCGCCGTGTACAACTGCGCGGCAGATTGCGTCACAATCCGAAGGTCCATCACGTCGCCCGGCAGCAGCTTGAAGTTCATCGTGCTGGTGGCAAAGTCGGTGAACTTGGTGCACGCCGAGCCCACGCCGTTGATGAAAGGACACGTGTAGCCTTCGCCAAAGTCGGTGGTGACCAGTTGAGGAAAGGTGACGCGATAGATGCCTGCCGTGCCCACCGTGAACGTGCCCGCCTCCATATCCAGGACGCCCGTCGTCAATTCCTTGAAGAGATACTGAGGTGGGAGCTCGGGATACTCCAGAGTGTCCACCACGGCTGTCCAGTTCGGGACAGTGGTGTAGACATTGGGATTGTCGAGATAGAAATCGTTGAGCATCGCAATGGAGAAGGACTCGGTGTCTGCGCCTGCCGCGCCGGGTGGGCCTTGGAGGCCCTGCGGTCCTGCCGGTCCTTCCACCTTGGTCAACGTCCACACGAGAGTGTAGCCAAGAAGAGGCGGGTCGATCGAATAGACAGTCGTATTGGGCGTAATTAACTGAGGGGCGGATCCCCACGCGAGACGTACGTCCAACACGTCATCCACCGCAAGGTTGAAGTGTATGGTGTTGATGGCAGCATCGAGAAGTGAATTGCATCCCGCTCCCACTCCGTTGACGAAAACACACGCGTACGCATTGCCAAGGTCGCAACTGACGTACTGAGGAAACGTGACACGATAAACGCCCGCCGTGCCGACCGTGAAGGTACCCGCGGTCAGATTGAGAATGCCCGACGTTATTATCTGGAACAAGGACTGAGGCGCCACATCGGGGAAGGTCACCGTGTCGACTGTGGCCGTCCAGCCGGGCGTCGTGAAGTACACATTCGGGGTGTCGATGAGCACGTCGCTTGCTAGCGCGATCGAAAACGACTCGGTCACGGTGCCGTTGGAGCCGGGCAGGCCCTGGGGACCCTGCGGACCCGTTGGTCCCTCCACCTTCGTCATCGACCAGACGACGCTGTACACCAGCGGCTGGTCGGGAAAGAACGCATAAGAGTGCACACCCGCGGTGATGTTATGCGGCGCGTTGGGAGACGCGATGCGCATATCCACGATGTCTCCCGCCAGCAGCTTCAGGTTCATCACGAACACGTTTCCGTCCGACGGTATCGCGCACCCCGCGCCCACTCCGTTCACGAAGAGACACCCGTAGGCGTTGTCGATGTCGCTGCTGATGGCCGACGGGAAGGTCGCCGTGTAGACACCTGCGGTACCGACGGTGAACGTGCCCGCCATAAGGTCAAGCACGCCGGTGTCGATCACCTGAAACAGCGCCTGCGGCGGAACATCGGGATACGTCAGCGTGTCCACCGTGTCCGTCCAATTCGTGACCACGTGGAACTCGTTCTCGACCAAAATGAAGAATGTGTTCTGCATCGCGATCGAGAATGACTCGGTCACGGTGCCGTTCGCGCCAGGCGGGCCCGGCGGTCCCTGGAGGGGAATCGTCGGCGTGATCAGGTACATCCGCCACATGATGTTGTACATGAGCGCACTGGGCGCGTAGTACTGGTAGATGAAGGGATCGAGGAGCGTGTCGGGCGCGGTCGCTAGACCCATCACGGCCACTGTGTCGCCCACGTCGAGAGTCAGCAGAGCGGAGTAGACGGCGGCGTCGGTCTGCCACGAGTTGACCGACGGCACGCCGTTGATCATCAGCTCAAAGATCACAAAGTTGTCGTTGAGCGCGTTTTGCGGATAGGAGACATAGTAGACCCCGGGCACGCCCACCGTAAAGACGCCAGAGGTGAGATTGAGCGAGCCGACGTTGACGTTCTGGAAGAGCCACTGCTGCGGCACCTGCGGCAAGTCGACCACGTCTGTCCAGCCTTCCAGTTGCGTCAGCGTGTTCGTCTCGGTGAAGTTGACTGTCGTGTTCAACGCAATCGAGAACGCTTCGAGCAGCCCAAGCCCGCCCCCACCGCCGCCGCCACAGCCCGCGTCGTCGTCGTCCACCTTGCGAATCGACCACGTCACCGTGTAGACGGCATCGCCGGAGGAGTAGTCGGCCATGTCGATAAAATAAGGTGGTATCGAGACCGCCTTGAAGTAAAGCACGGTGCCTGCGTCGAGGAAAAGAGGATAGGGAGTGTCTGGCGAGAAGTTGACGCCGGGATCGCCAATCACTGTGTACAAATACACCGAATTGTCTCCATAGGGCACAGAAAACGTCATCTTGATGAAGTACAGCCCAGCGACGTTGACGGTGTAGACGCCATCGACAAACGTGTTCTGCGTCAGATCGATGAAAAGACTGGCAGGGTCCACCGTGGGGAACATCACCGTGTCCACAACGTCCGTCCAGTTGGTGATGTTCACGGTATTGTCGATTTCGGAGCTGAGGTTGACGTTCATCGCCACACTGATCCATTCCACCGACTGCGTCGTGTTCGCGCTCGAAACGCAGAAACCACTGATGCCGCGCGGACCTCTCGGGCCTGCCGCGCCGTTCGTGCCGTCGATGCCCGGATCTCCCTGGGGGCCAGGCGGGCCAGGATCGCCCTGTGGTCCGGGGTCTCCCTGCGGGCCCTGCGCGCCGTCGGTGCCGTTGATGCCATCTCGGCCGTTGGTGCCGTTGATTCCATCAATTCCGTCGCGCCCATTCGTCCCGTTGATTCCATCAATGCCGTCACGGCCATCAGTGCCGTTTCGTCCATCAATCCCGTTGGTTCCGTTGATGCCGTCGCGTCCATTTGTTCCATTGATTCCATCAATTCCGTCACGGCCGTCGGTACCATTTCTCCCATCAATTCCATCACGACCGTTGGTGCCGTTGATGCCATCGCGCCCATTCGTCCCGTTGATTCCATCAATTCCGTCACGGCCGTCGGTGCCGTTTCTTCCATCAATGCCGTTGGTTCCGTTGATGCCATCACGTCCATTCGTCCCGTTGATACCGTCAATCCCATCACGACCGTTGGTGCCGTTGATTCCATCACGGCCGTCGATGCCATTCGTCCCGTTGATACCATCGCGACCGTCGGTGCCGTTTCTTCCATCAATTCCGTCACGACCGTCGGTGCCGTTGATACCGTCGCGTCCGTTTGTCCCGTTGATTCCATCAATTCCGTCGCGGCCGTTGGTGCCGTTGATGCCGTCACGTCCATTCGTCCCGTTGATTCCATCAATTCCATCACGACCGTCAGTGCCGTTGATACCATCGCGGCCGTCGACGCCATTCGTCCCGTTGATTCCATCAATTCCATCACGGCCGTCAGTGCCGTTTCTTCCGTCAATTCCGTCACGACCATTCGTCCCGTTGATACCATCACGGCCGTTGGTGCCGTTGATGCCTGCCAGGCCCTGGGGACCAGGAGGGCCCTGCGCGCCGTCGGTGCCGTTGATGCCGGGGTCGCCCTTGGGCCCGGGCGGGCCGGGTGCGCCGTCGGTGCCGTTTACGCAAGCGCAGGTCGAGCCGTTGACGCACGGTGTCCCCGGAGGGCCCTGGGGCCCCGGCGCGCCGTCGGTTCCGTTCAAGCCTGGCGGGCCCGGGGGGCCCTGTGTGCCGTTGATGCCGGGCGGCCCCTGGTGACCGACTGTCTCGTTGGCCGCGGGTCCCGGCGGTCCCTGCGTGCCCTTTAGCACTCCCGTGGTGGCGAGTGCGATCAGCGTCACGCTCGCAATAAATGCGGTCATGTTCAGCACGAACATAGCCCGCGAGAGAGGCGGCATGGTCGGCTTCTTGACCCTCTGAAACATTTTTCTCCATTTTTTTTCTTCTCTCTCATGTACAAGTATTAAAGTTTTGCTGCGAGATATTAACAAAAAAGTGATACAGCTCGGCGCTGTTCACGTTCCAGCAGTTGCGCAGCATCTGCAGCTCGTTGTCCATGCGCTGCACCACGGAGCATCGCCCCTCTACTCTCCCGTTGCATATCTCGAAAGCCTCGTGCTCCCTACTGTCGCATATCATGCAACAGATGTGCATTTGGCAGAACATATCGCGGCACACGCGGGGGTATCGCTGGTAGGCCACGCACCCTTCGTTGTTCACGCGACGCCGCCACTGGAACACGGCGATCTCGGGCATGATCATCATGGACTTCATCCTACAATAGTCTCCGAGCTCCGAGATGCTCATTTTTCCGATCATGCGCTGCTCGATGGCGAAGACGTTGTACAGAGTGGCCACGCACCCGGACGCGAAAACGGTGTACAGGGTGCTTTCGCCGGACATTTTTTTTTTGCGAAGCGACTTTTTTGTGGGGCAGTTAAGAAATCGAGAAAAAAGAAAAAAAAAGCGAAAGCGAGATGGCGCAGCTGGTGGTGTGCGAAAGCAGGATCGTGTCCCTGGACGGGCCGATCTCCGTTGGTAAGACGACGCTGGGGACGCTGGTGAGAGAGCGCCTCGGCCACTCCGGCGTCTTCTACCCCGAGACGGGCCACAAGGCGACCGGCGACGGAGAGCACCCGGTCGACGTCTGGCTCGAGCACCCCAAGGAGCTGGCTGCGCCCTTCCAGATGAACATGTACTGCCAGTGCCAGGCGCGCAGCCTCCTCGCGCAGAAGGACAAGCAGATCGCCGCGCTGCAGGGCGAGGGACGACTCGTCCTCATCGACCGCAGTCTCGTCGGCAACGCCGTCTTCGCGGACACCAACCACCGCGTCGGCAACATCACCCCCCTCGAGTTCCGCTTCTACCGCTCCGTGCTCGCCTGCGACCCGATCATGTCCCTGGGCACCGCGGACCTCAACGTGCAGCTGTGGGCGCCCGTCTCCACCTGCCTCACGCGGCTCGGTGTGCGCGCGGAGAGCGACACCACGGCGGAGCAGAAGAACTACCGCGAAAAGTACTTCTGGGAGCTGGCCCGCACCACCTTCTGCGCCCTGCTGTCCAACATCGGCAGCGAGAGGCCCTACCCCCAGCTGGTGATCAACTGGGAGCGCGAGACGACGGCGGCCGCAGACGCCTTCTGCGCCATCCTCACCTCCTACCACGAGTCGGGCGACGCTGCGCCCCTCTCCGCGCGTCTTTCACACGAGACGTGCCCCGAGGACGAGTTGTCGTCCTACACCGACGTGTTCGACTTCTCCCTGACCAAGAACTTCTTCTCACGCGCCAACGTCACCGAGATGATGGAGGCCATCGCGCTGCAGGACTGCTACACCGGCCCCCGCCGCTTCTACATCCAGCTGCCGCGCAGCGTGGGGCGCACCACCTTCTCCGAGCTGTTTCCGCTGACGATTGTTTAATAAAACTGTGCGTGGTGCAGAACAAAGAGCATCGATGTCGGCCCGACGTACCTTTTCCACGCGCTGGCTCGGCGCGGAACAGAAGCGAGAGCGATGTACACGGCGGGGCCTATGCGAGAGATCACGCCTCCCGTGCGCGAGCGTATCGTGGCGGGAAGATATTGGACGTGCTTGGCATAGAGGCTTACAGCCTTGGAGCTGTTGCATTCGACTGCTGTGTACAGATATGAAAGGCCACGCGAGGTGCCTCGCTCGAACAGCACAGGCGGATAGTGTCGAGCCACAGCGATCCACTGAGAGATGGTTCGCACCAACACGTGGAATATCCACAAGAACTCGGCGGGCGTGCGTGCGTGATTGAGAAACTCGTCAAAGTCGGGACCGCCGTAATGAAATCGATACGAGTCAGGGATGTTGGCCATTGTTTCTCGAGGACGAGCGCACATTTCTCGCATCAAAATGGGATTGACGCCACCGGTCTTTGTTCCGTGCAATTCAAATGGAAAGCGCATCGTCACGTCTGGCGAGAAAAGTAAAGACGGATCAGCAGCCATAATAGCATGACTGATCCCTTCGGCTTCACTGCCCAGCCTTCCCAATGCGTGCAATATGTGTTGTCCACCTGGGCCGCGCTCCTGCAAGTACCTCGCGCCCGTCGTCTCGATCATCCAGAGGATGTCGTCGATCACCTCACGCTTGTTAATGAGCATTACGGATGCCAGTTTTTGTAGCGCCGCCGTGTGACAGCGAGCTCCCCCGTTCGCGTGTTCCAGCATGAAAATTCGTCTGAACGAGCTGGAACACATTAAGCCGAACGGGAACGTATTCGGATGCAGACATTCATCTTGCGTTCGATAAATCAATTCCGCAAACTTCGAGCAGCGATCACCGTGAGGCTGGCAGACCGTTGCGCCATGGAAAAACGCGCACCACAATGCGTTGTGTTGATATGCGGGCAAGCGCAGTCGAGGCGTGATCCATTCGATGATCAAGTCCACGACCTCGCTCGAATATCCAAAAAGGACGGCGAGATATCTGGAGATAACGCGAATGGACAGGATGGTTTGCTCCTGTGTGTCAAGAATGAAGCGAAGAATATCCATGGAGTTGTGTTCCGAAGCAAAGCAAAGCAAGATATTTCTCCGGTTTCGGTGTTGCATGTACACGCGCGGATCGAATTCGACAAAAAACTTGAACAGTGGGAGATTACGACAGATTATCGCGTACTGAACGGGCGTGTTAAGATCGTATTGCCGCGACATGTAATACAACCCCTCCGGCCATTGCTCGCACAAAAAAGCTGCGCGAGCTTTGTCGAAGGGGAGTTCACAGATCACGTAAAACGCGTCGCTTTTCCAAAAGCACCTTGGATTTTCGAGACAGCGCAGCGCGGCAGCTTCGTCCCAGACCTCACTCTTCGCAACTTCCTCGATGCTCGACATCTTTTTTTTTGTTTTTTTTGTCGAAAAGAAAAAAAAATATGTGCGATCGCATGCGAAAGGACTCAAGATTGTTTAATAAACTGCGCGTGATGCAAAACGGAAAGCATGGAGGACTCGCCGACGTATTTCTCCCAGGTCCGAGAACGGCGCGGCACCTGGGTCAGCTTATTGTAAACGAACTGTGCGTTCGTGTTGTAGAATTCAGGAATGGGACGAATCACCTGCACAACTCTGACGTAGTTGCGCACCTCGACCAGGTTATTATTTCTGCACCCTGCCATGAGAAACGTTTCGCCGCGGGCGTTTCTCTCCAGATAGACAGGGGGATAGCGACGCGCCAGCGCCGCCCATTGCCAATAAAACTGAGTCGCGACGCAAAACAGCCAAGTGAAATCGTGCGCCGTCTTCGCCTCTTTGAACAACAGGGCATGCATCGGGTCTGACAAATTCAGTTTAACGTACATGGGTATCTTTTCCATCATCTCTCGAGGTCGCATACACATGTCTTCCAGCAGGCGGGTTCGCACTTGATGCTCGTCAAGCACGGGCTCGGCGTAAATTCTTTGCGTCTGTATGTTGCGTCCAATTGTAATCCCGATCGTACTTCCGACTGGATCTGAGCTAGCAGGAATGGATAATTTGGAATCTTGTTCGAAGAGCAAAGACGGCGCTGCGCGCGCAATCATGCGTGCAATGTCAGTTGATTCAGCATCTGAATACTCTGCCATCACGTGCAGCACATTGCGTCCCTCAGTGTCGTGATAGTGCAGATATTGCCCACCCGTCTGCTCGATGATCCAGCCGATCCGTCCAATAATATTTCGATAGGGCACGCAATACTCTTTTGCGATTTGATAAACAGCGGCAGAGCAGTGTTTGCCGCCTCGCTCGTGCTCGAGCAAAAACACAGTCTTGAACACCGCCTCGCACATTGCATTAAAATTGAACGTGGTCGCGTAATCCCACCCGTCGTGCTGCGCGAACAACGCGCGCGCATAGCATACGCATAGCTCGTGAGGCGCACAGCCATCGAACTTATCGTATAAAATGTTCCAAACTTTGGCCACGCGATATGAAGGTAATCCAAGACGCGGAATCACCGCTTTGAGCAAGGGATTGACAATTTCTGGCATGCTATAAGTCATGCACAGCACCATCGTAACGGATCCCAGGTTTTCGAACTCTTCCAGTTTTTCCGTAAGAAAATAGGAAACGACAGAATGCGCTTGGCTCCTTATCGCGTGCCCGAGCAGGTCTTTCTTGACGTTGACGTGATATCTGATCAACCGCGCGTCGAATTCGATAAAGTATCGAACCAACTCCAGGTTTTCTTTCTTGATGGCCAGCATGACCGGCGTGTCGTTCAAGTAAGTGGCGTAGGTGATTGCGTAGAGTCCTTCCGGGGTTCGCGCACATAGAAACGCAGTGCGTCCTTCGTCGAAAGGCAACTCACAGATCCTGTGCAGTAAATACGTATTACGAAAGCAATCCGGGTCGTTCTCGAGACACCGCAGCGCCTCATCTTCGTTCCATACCGAGTCGGTCACCACCTCCACTATCGTGCGACTCATTCTTTTTTTTTTAATTCAGACGACGAGTCGTTTTTGGGCAAAATTGAAAAAAATCTCGTGCGATCGCCAGCGAAAAGAGCATCGAGGTCTCGCCAATCACGGAGGCGCGCCGCCTCGGCGAGGAGTCGGGCGTCATCAGGTCGCTGACGCGCTGGTAGGTCTCTGAGTTGCGATCGTAGTCGAACAGATCCGAGATGGGGTGTCCGAACGTGGTCGTGCCGGAGACGTCGACGTACTGGGCGATCTTGAGATAGGTCAGCGGCAGCGCACGCCCTCGGGAATGGAGCGCGGACTCGGACACTAGATTCCCTTTGACGGTGCGCGCGAAGATGAGCGAGGGACGGGCGCGAAGCACCATGTATCGCTGATGTTTGCTGTGGCGGTAAATGAACAAAAAGTCTCTCTCGCACCTGGCCTTTTTCAGCAAGGCGTCGGTCGTCAACGAGGGCAGGGGGGGCCGCTTGGGCAAGTGCAGAGGGAAGAGCAGCGTCGCGTTGTTGATGAGCAGCTCGCGGTAGAACAGCTCCATGACGGGGCTCGAAGAACAGCGAAAAGGCACCGCGATGCGCCCGGAGAGGTTGCGCTCGAAGAACAACTCGGGGGTGGCGGCGGCGATGCGCGCGAGTGTCGTCTTGTACGCTCGCATCTCTGTACTGACGCTGCAATGGTACAGCGCGTTGGAGCCCGTCTGGCCCACGTCCCGGAGTTGTTCCACGTTGGCATAGCACAGCACATACGCGAATTTTTGCGAGAGCATCGGTGAGTGGGGCGCGATCTCCGCGAGCTTGGGCAACAGCCCCTGGAGCATCGACGGCTGGTGGTAGGAGTAGTACAGAAACAGCTTCTTGAACACTTCCATACACAGCGCAGTCCACACTGGAGGAACGCTTCTCAGGCGCGCTATCTGCTTGGCCAGCACCCAGCAGCGAGGACGCGAGGACTTGCCCGGCTCCGCGCACTCTCCGCACGACATCGAGCACATCCCGTTCCAGTACTGGATTCTGTGCATTCGATCGCGCGTGCCGTCGAAGATCGCGTCGAACGCCATCAGACAGGTGAGCTCCAGCGCCAGCACGATGGGCAGTTTGCCGACGCAGTTCTCGTCGAACAGGTCCGGCCGCGTTGCGCACAGATACGCACACACCCGGCCCGCGTTGTTCTTGGCCGCGTACTGGGCCACGTTGCTGTTGGACATCAGCGCGTCGAGGTGTCGCGGATCGCGCTCGATGTAGTAGGCCACCAGCTCGACGTTGTCCGCGTCGATCGCCGTGTAAAAGGGGGACCGATAGCAGTCGTAGCGCAGAAACGCCCCCTCGGGGCACCTCTCGTAGAGGAACTCGGTGCGCGCCCTGTCGAAGGGCAGCGTCGCCAAGTCGAACAGCGGCGTCGTGTTAACGTCCATCATCGACATCGAGATGCATTTTGGATACGCCTCGACGTACTCTCGCGCACGGGCCTCGTCCCACTCCGGGGCAGTGACGATCGCGCGGAAGGCCATTTTTTTTGTTTTCGCACGAGAAAAAGAAAGATTTTTTTCAAGCGAAAGAAAGAAAAAAACATGGCGAAGTGCGATGTGTATGATTTTGAGGTAATCAAGGGCAGAGTGAACCGGTCGGGCAAGCTGACCTTCGACATCGAGACCACGGGCAAGACGGCCAAGGACCAGTTCATCGCCGTCGGCTACGCGTGGAAGCGCCGCGACGGCACACTCGTGCGCGGCCACTGCGCGCTCAGCGTGGTGGATCCCAGCGAGATGACGGACATCGAGCGGGGCGACCTGTCCTGGCTCGACGTCTGGCACCGCAAGGGCTTCGAGATCAGGTGCTTCACCGAGTTCTGGAACGCCAAGGACAAGAGCCTGCTCCACCTGCTGCGCGAGCTGCAGCGCGACGGAAGCCTCGTCACCGACGAAGCCGCCCTCGCGAAGCGCGTCAACCGCGCCATCCTCGACGCCGAGGAGCACTGGGACGGCAACGTCCAGATCATCACCGACACGACGGCCTACGACACCTGCTGGCTCCACAGGCTGCTCGTCGACCACCGCTTCCAGCCCCTGGACACCACCCGCGCGGGCAGGCACCGCTGGTCCTACGACGTCGACTCGTTCATGCTGGGCGCCCTCGGCGTCACGCCGGACATCGTCAACTGGTCCAAGCTGGCCAGCGCGGACAAGCTGCTCTCCCGGCTGCCCGTCGACGCGGTGGAGCCCACCCACCACCCCGCCATCGACGCGCAGTCCATCCTCGCCAAGTTCGAGGCAGTCGAGGTGTTCAACGCCATGGTGCCCACCTCCACCCTCGCCGTCGTCACCGCCTCCGACGAGGAGTACGCCTCGCGTCTGGAAGACCACTTGTGCCAGGTGCGCGATCGCATCGCTTTTATGCGCAATCTCAGGGCCCAGCAATAAAAATTTTTCCAAACAACAGAAAAAAAATGGAACTCCTTCGCACCACGTTTTTAATGGGCAAGTACGAGCTCGCCAGGAGTTTGATTTACCAGCTGCCCGCCAGCACTCTCGCGGGGGTCGAGTCCTCGCTGCTGCACGTCGCCGCGGACGTGGCCGACTCGGGGCAGGCGGCGCAGATGGCCGTCCAATTCGGCTACGGCCGCCTGATCGGCTCCCCGGCGCGCGCCTACAACAACGAGACCCCCCTGCACGTGGCCGTGCGCCGCGGGAACCTGCACGGGTTCCGAGTGCTGCTCACGGTGGTCGCCGAGAACACGGTCACGCAGTCAACGGTGGACGAGTGCTGCGTGCTCGCCGCCACGTTCGGCCAGCACCAGATCCTCGCGGAGCTGCTCCAGAAGACGAAGCCCACGGACCTCGCGATCCAGACCGCGGTGCTCGAGGCGGGGAAGCTGCAGCACGTGCGACCCTGCCACGTGTTGCTCGAGACCCACTCGCAGATCGTCGCCGCCGCGTTGCCCCTGCTCGTCAGCTACGCGCTGCGCAAGAAGGACAGACGCCCAGAGATGACCGCCTTCGTCAGACAGATCGTCGCGACGCACCCCAAGTCGGTGCGCTCCATCGATCCCAGGAACGACAGGACGGCGCTGCACATGGCGGTCACCTACCGCACCCAGGACTCGCTCGCGCTGACGCGTTTCCTCGTCGACAACTTCGCCCGACTCGACGTCACCGACAGCTCGGGCATGACGCCCCTCCACATCGCGTACCACCGCAAGAACATCGAGTGTCTCTGTCTCCTGCTCGGCGTGCCCAACAGCCCGGTCATGTGGAAGGCGAACGTCAGGGGCGCATCCATCTACAACAAGATCGTCACCGGCAGCGACGCGCGCCTGCTCGACATGATGCTCGTGGGCAACAGACAGCTGCGCACCGACTTCACTCTCATCCAGTCCCTGCTCATGGCCAAGAACGAGGCGCTCTTCCGCCACACCCTGGAGACGTATCCGGAGATCGCCGCCGCCAAGGGCACCTTCGGCCGCAACATCCTCATGTACGCCATCTTCGACAGGGACGTCGGCCTCGACGCCATCGACGCGATCATCAGGCACGGCCAGTTCGACATCGACGCGCAGGACGACTTTGGCAACAATGCCCTGCACTACGCCGCCAGTCGCGGCGACGACGCCATCATCCTGCGCCTGCTCGACGCGGAGCGCAACAGCTCCATCACGCCCAACTCGGTCAACCTGCTGCCCATCGACTGCTGCCTGACCGCGTCCAAGGTGACGCTCGTGCGCATGCTCCGCGCCAACAGGGCCGTGGTGCCCACCGTGGACACGATGCGCAGGCTGTGCAACGGCGCCTCCTCCCGCCTCATCGACTTTATCACGCGCCCCGCCACCATGCTCGAGCGCATGACCGAGGTCCGGCGCTCCAGGTTCGTCCCTCGTTCGCGACACGTCATTGGTTGACATCTGCGATCGCGGCATCATTAAAATTAAAAAAAGAAAAAAAAAGAAAGAAAAAAAAACAACGATGTTCGACGAGCTGGCGGCCATTGCGATGATCGTAGTGGTTCTCTACTTTCTTTTCATGATGTATCGCGACACCAACCACCAATCTGACGCCATCGACGCGGCATTTGAAAAAGCGCGCAAAGAAGAGGAGATCTGCAAACTCGCTACCACCAACTATCGCAAATACATGCTCGAGAAACACCCCGACATGGCTGAGCTTATCGACTCAATCCCAAATCTCACGGTGCCCAAAAATTTCTACGAGGACGCGCGCACGCACCTCGGCTACTAAAAATGAATCAAACACTTGTCTTTGATCTGAAATCCCTGCTACTCCCCAATGAGAAAAAGTACCGCGCCCGTGGGAGCTTTGCTGATTGGACGATATTTGCGATCGCACGAAAAACCGCCGAGAGAAAAAAATTGGGGAGAAAAAATCGAAAATGGCAGGAGGCGATAATGTCCCAGTACTTGCGATACTTGGATCTGTCTGCGGGCTAGTTGCTCTTTACGCATGGGCGTGCAAGTCCGCGGGAGACGCCAGACGTCTGAGTGAGAAAGTTCAATGTCTCGCGGACGCCAACTACCGCAACCACTTGATCGCCACTGGCGCGGCAACCGCAGAGTTCGTGAACTCGGTCGAGGCGTACAAAATCCCCCAGGAGTTCTACGCCGCGGCGCGCGCGTTTCTCACCCAATCCTAGTGCGATCGCACCAAATTAAAATTCTTTAAACAAAAAAAAAACAAAGAAAAAATGTGTCGTGTGTTACTCAAAATCACGCTGGGTGCGCTCGCCGCAGCAATCGTGGCAGCACTCGTCTTTCTTATGCTGCTGCGGGCCGAGACTGATCAATTTCTTGTGGAGGTTCAGCGACTCGCAGACGCAGATTTTCGCCAACATCTCGTCGACACCGGTCAACTGTCTCCCGAGTTGATGAAAACGCTCGTGTTCTCAAAGACCCCGCAGGAATACTTTGATGCGGCGCGGAAGAAGCTCCGTCCTTAAGACCTCTGTTGTTTTCTTGCTACTAAAAAAAAGGCATGAGAAATGCCCTCGCCCTTGCGAGTAAAAAAGAATGAAACTGTTGCTGCTGCTGGCGGTGCTCATCCTCCTCGAGAGAGGTGACGCCATCGCGCCCTGCACGGGCGAGCAGCCCGACGCGTGCGGCTTCCTCCCGAGCACGTACGCCAATCTGTCCCTTGTAGGCGAGCCCGCTCTGTGCGACGCCAACTGCACCCTCGAGGGCGGCTTCGACCGCTGCGGCGTCTGCGGCGGCATCGCCCCCCTGCGCGCCCAGGTGCGGCTGACCCCGCTCACGCTCGACGCCCTGAGCAGAATAGGAGGGTCGGTCGCGAACTGGAACGGCACCGTCGCCGTCTCGCAGCACCTGCTGCAGGAGCACACGCCCATCGTCTCGGTGCCGGTCGTCACCTGGAACCTGGACCCCGTCACGGGCGTGTACGGCGTGTACGTGCTGCCGGCCAGCACCGACGGCACCAACGAGTACTTTGTGCCCAAGTGCCAGGGCTACGGCCTGCGCATGAGCGAGAACTACCTCGTCGTCGGCGTGCACGCGGCCACGCCCAAGGTGCTGCAGCTGTGGGTCAAGACCGAGAGCCCGCCTTGGTCCTGGCTGTGGACCGCCAACGACCCCTGTCCGGGCACCGACCACTACTTTGGCTTCTCTGTCGGCGTCGACGAGCGCATCCCCAAGGGCCCGCACCCGGGCAACTACGGCACGGTGGTGGCGGGCAACCCGCGCGCCAAATTCAGCGGCCGCGTCTTCGTCTACATGACCTACTCGCCCGGCCTGCTCCAGGAGATCGGCATCAGCTCGCTCTCCAACGAGACGTGGTGCTTCGGCGAGTCGGTCGGCGCCGACAGCGGCCTGCTCGCGGTGGGCGCGCCCAACTACCTCTTCGCGGGACAGGCCTCCGCCGGCTCGGTCTTCGTCTACCGCTGGGACCCCACCCTCGGCCTGCAGGGCCTCTACGACAACGTGACCCAGATCACCCCGCCCTCGCCGGCCGTCAACGGCGGCTTCGGCGTCTCCGTCGCGGTGTGGAACGACCTGGTCGTCGTCGGGGACAACACGGGAGTGGTCTACATGTACCAGATCGTGGGCCTGGTCGCGGTGCCCCTCCTGCTCGAGCAGCCCGCCGACCTCAACCTGGCCACGCGCAACGGCTACGCGGTCAGCATCTGGGACGAGTACATCGCCTCCGGCGACGAGGACTTCATCCCCGAGGCGAGCGCGCGCGGCGCCACCTTCGTCTGGGACAAGAACCCGCTGCTCTCCCCCTTCTACCGCATGATGTACCGGCTCAACGACACGGTCACCTCGCTGAGCACGCGCTACGGCGCCAGCGTCGACAACCGCGGCGGCTGCTACGTCGCCTCGGGCATCCCCCAGCAGCTGCCCTACGGCGGCGCCTACGTGCAGGACCTGTGCCGCGACGACTGCTACGGCTGCGACGACGTCATCAACTCGTGCATCGTGGACGACTCGTGCGGCGTGTGCGACGGAGACAACTCGACCTGCCTCGACTGCCTCGGCGTCATCGAGGGCACCGCCGTGCTCGACGCGTGCAACGTGTGCAACGGCGCCAACAACACCTGCGTCGTCGTGCCCAACATCACCGCGCTCATCGACTGCAACGGCACCATCAACGAGACGCTCACCCACGGCTTCCAGGCCCTGTACGGCCCCGCCACCTACACGCTCGTGGCGCCGTTCGCCACCAAGGGCGTGGCCCAGATCGCCGGCCAGCAGCTGCTCTACACGGGCCTGCCCTACGTCAGCGGCGTGGACGTCTTCGCCGTCAACGCCTCGCTCACCACGCCCCGCGTCTGGACCGTCTTCTACGTCACGGTCACGATCGACCTGTGTCTGGACTGCCTCGGCGTGCTCGACGGACCCACGCTGCCGGACGAGTGCGGTCTGTGCGGCGGCGACAACAGCACCTGTCTGGGCTGCGACGGCGTGCCCAATTCCGGTCTCACGGACGACTACTGCGGCGTCTGCAACGGAGACAACTCGACGTGCGTCGTCGTCCTCGATCTGAATACAACCGACGTCCTGTGTACCGCGCAGCTCATCTTTGACATGAACCACGAGCCCGCCGCCGTGCCCGTGCTGTGGTCGATCGTGGCCGGCCCCGTGGTGGGCGTGGCCGAGATCAACCCCATCACGGGCGTCGTCATCTGGTTCAACCCCGGCGTCCTCGGCGCCGACTGGTTCGTGGTGCAGGCCACCAGCGTCGCCCACCCCTCCGTCTTCGGCACCGCCAACGTCACCTTCATCATCGAGGACTGCACCGACTGCAACGGCGACTTTGGCGGCACGCAGCTCATCGACCTGTGCGGCGTGTGCGGCGGCGACTCCTCGTCGTGCGCAGACTGTCTCGGCGTGCCCAACGGGCTGGCGCAGCCCGACGTGTGCGGCGTGTGCAACGGCGACAGCAGCACCTGTCTCGACTGCTTCGGCGTGCCCAACGGCGGCGCCGTCTTCGACGTGTGCGGCGTGTGCGGCGGCGACGAGTCGTCGTGCGTGGCCACGGGCGGCGTGGGGGGCCTGCCGCTGGCGCTGGCCATCGTCTTCCTCATCGGCCTGCTGATGATCATGGCGCGCATCGGCCCGGGCATGGTGCGCGCCTGGACCAAGGCTGCCAAGATAAAGGAGGTGCGCCCTCCCGTGAAGAACGCGCCGCGCACCCTCAAGACCAACGGCGGCGGCACCTACTTCCCCGCCATGCAGCGGGTGCTCGGCCGCGGCCCCGAGAAGGCGCCCACCGAGGCGGACATGATGCGCACTCGCTTCACGCTCGACGACCTCGAGCCGTTCAGTCGCTACGGTTAGACACTAAACACACCCTGTACAGTCTTTTATTCTGCGGCGGCCGGCTTTTCGCTTTCAAGCAGCAGGCGAAGATGCTCTCGCCTGGCGATCAGGTTTTTGAATTTTTGCTTAACTGGCTGGGACTCCGACAATAAAAAAATAAAACCTGCCGCCTCTTCCTTATCGTAGTTTTCGGTTTCCTTGAGCTTGGCGAGTTTAGCAAGCATACCCGACTCTATTGCCATAAATTCGCCATAGAACCTGTCCAAATCGTAGTGAACCAAATCGTTATACTCGCGCAGAATCTCCGCGTGATTATTCATCTTTTTTTGCTTGAATTCGAAAAAAATAAGACACGATTGTTTAAAGTTTGTGCGATCGCGCCAACCTTTCGAGACAAGTTTTTGCGCACTAAACACCTTGTACAGTCTTTTATTCGTCGGCTGGAGGCTTAACGTTCACAAGGATCTCGCGGAGACGGTCACGCTCGATAATCATTTCTCGCGTCTTCTGTTGGGTCTCGCGAACCCTGGTAAGCTCACCCTCCGTTTGACGTCGCGTGGCGGCGAGTCGCTGTTCTTTCGACTCGATCTTCTTCAGCATTTCCATCACGCGCGCCTCCATGTTTGTGACTTCCATCGAAATGTCATCCAAGTTCAGCTTGGTGAGCCTCACGTATGTGTCTAAGTCAGCAGCACGAGCCATCGTGTTGTCTTTTTTTTAAATAAAAAAAAACAAAAAAAACGAAAAAAAAGAATGAATGAATTGCGAATGCAGGACAATTGTGCGATCGCGCCAACCTTTCGAGACGAGTTTTTGTACATGTTTTAATCGAGAGTCGAGTCGAGAGAGGATGAGAAAGAATGGGGCTCGAGAACGTCTGGATCGTCTTCACCTGGGTGGCGGGCTTCTGCTTCGCGCCGCTCGTCGTCTCGTCGATGCTGACGGCCAACCCGTTCTGGTCGTCGGGGCCGCACGAGGGCTGGTGGTCCCGCATCAGCAGAGAGCTGCGCGAGAAGCGCAACCCGCGCCGCTACCCCTTCAAGATACCGCTGTGGCTGATGTTCCTCATGTACCTGGTGGTGGCCGCCATGTTCGTCATCCCCACCTATCTGACCCACCACGCGGGCGGCGGCAACGACGGCTGGAACGTCGACCCCGTGCCGCTCGTCTTCGCCGTGATCACCGTCCTGCTCACCAACGCCTGGCTGCTGCTCTACCTGAGCACGCCGGCCTCCGCCTGCACCAACGTCACCTACCTGCAGGTGCTCAGCGTCATCGCGGCGTTCATGGCCTTCTTCTTTATGCTTCCCCGCCACTCGGCCTGGTGGGCCATCGGCATCATCGTCTACAACATCTTCTGGACCGGCAAGGTCTATCTCGAGGAGCGCGTCCGCTGCCCGGACGTGCCCGCCAGCATGTGCAAGCAGAACGATTAAACGAATGGAACAACCGCGATGCCGATCTCCGCCCTGCACAGGGGACACGTCGAGGCGCAGTAGCGCAGCGTCTCCGCGCAGGAGACGCACGTCGCCGTGTGGCCGCAGCCAGTCATCACCACCACGGCCCTGTTCGTCATGCAGACCCTGCAGGTCTTGTCCGCGTCGTCCACCGCCTTGTCCGCGCACTTTGTGTTGCCGGTCAGCGTGAACAGCGGGGCGGCGCTGGCCGCGGGGGCCTCCTCCTCGTAGGCGGCCCGCGACGCGTCGAGCACCTCCTGGGGCACCGCCTCCTCGGGCGGCACGTCCTCCCAGACCATCATGCCGTGCTCGTTGATCACGGGCCGCTGCGGCGGAGGGGGCATGCGGCCCATGAACGGGTCGTAGACGCTCTGCACCACGTTGGTCCGCGTGGTCACTTCGCACTCGTCGTCGACGCTCACGTCCATCGTGGACTGCGTCCCCGCGTTGAACGTGGTGTGCAGTCTGCGCGTGACGTGGATGCCCGAGACGCGCGCCTGGCCGTTGACGACCAGCTCCAGCACGCTCAACTGCCACAGCAGCCGCGAGGTCGGCGAGTGCTCGGTGGCAGCCGCGATCACGGAGCCCCCCTCCAGGATGCACCTGACGGCCATCACCGGCAGCCCTGTCGCGAGGCGCGTGCCCATCTGCAGGTGGAGGTTGAAGGCGGACTCGCTGTCCACGCACTGGGGCGCCACCTCCTTCAGCGTCGCCACGCCGCCCAGATCGATGCTGCGCAGTCGCATCTCGAAGATGGCGCGCAGGCGCAGCGTGGTCGACGGGGGCGTGAAGCGACTGCGACGCATCTTGTTCTCGAAGATGGCCCCGTTCTTGACGCGGATGCGCGAGTCCTCGATGTAGCGGTGGTAGCGCTTGTGGTTAAACTCGAACATCGTGCAGTTGCCCAGGCCGTACAGATCGATCGCGCCGTCGTGGGAGTGGACGTACGCCACCGCGTTGTACAGTGTGCGGATAGTGGTCCTCTTCGTGACCACGTCGTACGTGATGCTCACCGGCCCGCACTGCTGGTGGATTCTGAGAGTATGAATGAGCGGCATTTGTTTTTTTCTTTTTTTTTTATTTTTCGACGCAAATAGAGTCCGCGAGGCGCGCTCGTTCAGAAAAAAAAAACATGCAACTCTCGCGCTTTTTTGGATTACAGCTGTACACTCTCGCTTTCGGCGTCGTGGTCGCCGGCGTCAAGTTCGCCGATTACCGCGAAGACATTGGCTTCATCGAGGGGTTCGATGTGGGACGCAGATACGGAGCCCACGAAGAGCGAGAGCGAGAGCGCTGTCGCGTGGAACTTGGTAGACAATAAAACAGTTTATTCCGAGTGGACACATTCGTGGTGGGCGCAGTAGTAGCGCATGCACACGTCGCAAAACTCGCGACACACCTCGCACACGTCGTACCTGCACTCCACGCACCGCTCGAGGTTGAAGGAGGAGACGGTGCACCAGCGACAGCCGGTCATGGTGCCCTGCTTCGCTATCGACAGATGGCAGTCGATGCACATGAACATGCCCACGGCGCACTGGGTGCACATCACGCGAGTGCATACGTAGCAGCGCTGACACGAGTGGGTGTCGTTGAGCATGCACACCTGGCAGAAAACGGGACACCGCGTGCTCATCTCGGCGATCGAATTATTATTTTTGCTGCTTTAAACATGTCAGCGCCCGCCCTTGCCGTCCTCTGCGCGATAGACGTAATCCTGCAGTCTGCGCGCCGTGAAGAAGGCGCAGATGTGCCACACTCCGTGGAAGAGACACCACGCCAGAGTGGGCTGCATCGCCAACAGCACGTCGGAGACGAAGAGACACAAGAGCCCCGTGCCCGCCGTCATCCACGTCGCCTGCAGCGCCCTTCCCACGTCGTAGGGACACACCGCACACAGACGATAGAGGAAGTGCATCACCGCCGCCGTCGCCGCCGCCCGGTCCGCCCACAGCAGGCTCTCGCTGTACTGCGGAGCTGCCGCCAGCGAGAGGTGATAGGCGAAGCTCCACACCGCCGCGGCCGCGATCGTCAGCCAGTCGTGCGTCTTTCCTCGCGCGTACGCGAACGCGAACGGCAGATACGCCGCCGAGTTCGTGAACGCCACGGTCACGTGATAAAAGTGCTCCATTCTCCACACTCCAACGTTTCGACTGTGTTTCCTTACTGTCTTTTTTTATTTTTCGGAAGGCAACTCGCTCGCGTCGATCTGCGCCTTGGTAGCGACGACCGCTCTGACGTGAGTGTTGCCCGCTTGCACTTGCTTGTACAAACGATGGATCCCGTCGAGCACGTCGTACTTCCCGCCGCGCTCCCGAATTTCCGCGTACAAGTCGCCGCCGTCGTCGAGCACGAGCTCCGAGACGATGATGGGGGCGGTCGCGTCCGCTCGAGCGACGCGCTCGTGGTGGTGCTCCTTGTCGGCCACACTCCCGCTCATTACTTCATTCGGCGTGCCCTCGAACCAGATCCAGACGTCGAGCATGGGCGCGAGGTGCTCGATTGGGATGGACACGATGTCGTTCTCGTGCACTGCTATCCACAGCTTTCCCACCGAGAAGTGGCGTTCCCCTCGATGGAACTGATGCTTCGCTTCGGCCATGCTTTCACGCGAGAAGGGCAATCTTCCGCGACTGTGTTTTTACTGTCTTTTTTTTATTTTTCTGAAGGTAGCTCGCTCGCGTCGATCTGCGCCTTGGTAGCGTCAATCGCCCTGACGCGAGTGATACCCGCCTGCACTTGCTTGTTCGAACGATGGATTTCGTCGAGCTCCTGGAATTCCGCGAGCAAGTCGCCGTTGCCACTGAGGTCGCGACGCTCGATCGGGATGTACATGGCGAGGTCTTTCTCGTGCACCGCTGTCCACAGCTCGCCCACCCAGAAGCGTCGGAACTGATGCTTCGCCTCGGCCATGCTTTCGCGCGAAAAGGTCAATCTTTCGCACTGATATATATCCGTGAAAAACAAAAAAAATTGTTTTTTTTTCTCAAAGCGAACGGAAGAAAATGCATCGTTGGGCGAAATCCGGGCCAGTGCGCGTCACATGATCGTGGACAAGCACTACATCAATGTCACCATTTTCATGGAGCAGGAACTGATCGTGCGCTCGGAACTCATCGAGTTGATGCAACTGCTCCTCTTGTACCCCGATAGCATCAAGCGATTGCAACTGAGCGACGTCCAGCTCGACACCGAGACGAGCTCCATGATCGGCACGTTCATCGCCAGCAGCAAGACCGTCAAGTGGGTATCGATTGCTGCACTACAGGAGCGCCGCGAAGTCTACATCCCGATCGCCGCCGCTCTTCGCGTCAACCAATCCATCAAGCACATCAACATTCGATCCGCGCACGGGGTCTTTAATCCGGATATCCGGCAGGCGTTCGCCAACGCGATACAGGCCAACCCGCACATCCGCCGCGACGGATACTGGAACCTCCACCACGACTTCACCAACTTCTGGACCTTGGTTTAATCTTTTCTGGAATAAATGCGCCCCTGCGCGCGCCGAACAAATACAAAAAAAGCCACCCTCCACGTGCATTGCGCGACGCAGTGCACGAGACGCCCCCACTGTGCCGTCAGCGAGAGCATGTGCGCTGCGTCGGACAGGAGGAAGCCCGCGGAGATCAGCGCCACCACGCCGAGGTCGGCCGTCGAGACGGCGTGGAACTCGTCGGAGAAGACGATGAAGATCAGCACCAGCGAGTAGTCGATGCGCGCGTAGCGAGTGGCGCTGTCGCTGCCCACGATGGCGGGCTCGACGTACTCGGTGCTCGTCAGCGCGTGCGCCAGGCCGTAGCACATCAACAACACGAGAAAGATGGCGCTGTTCCTCCGTTTATTCGTCTCCGCGAAAAGGATGGGCGACAGCGCCGCCGCGTTGGCCAGCACGGCCGCCCCGGCCATCACCGCGTTCATCCCTTCTTCCCTCCCTCATTCTCTCACCAACGCGCTTAGAGTCCAAAAATGAGGCGATGCGTTGTTTTATTCAGGCGACGGGAAGATTCAACGCGCCGAGCTGGGCGCGAAGTTGCTCGTGTTGGGGCGTCCATGGATTTAACACCAACTCCATGTGGTTCAGCTCGTTGACGTGCATATTTAGTTGAAGAGGCTCGTTGGTATCCCAGAAGCACAGCATTCCGACATCCTCAATAGATTTCCATAAGTGCCAAAGACGAAGGTGTGGATTGTTCGACTGAAAATTGAATACATAACGCAGTGCCAGTAGCCCTTGTGCGTTGCGTTCGTACACCACGAATGAGGCGTCATACACAATCGGCAGTCCGTTGTTTTGCACCATCTTTGCTCTCCTTGGAAAAAACGAAGTTTTTTTATTTTCTTGTTTTATTTAGGCGACGGGAAACTGCCTGGCGGCGAGGGCGGCGCGAACGTGTTCGTACTCGGGCTTCCAGTCGCGCAGCACCAGCGCCACGTCGTCGAGAGGGTCCAGGGGGCTGTCGACGTCGAGAGGCTCGTCGCTGTCCTCGATACACAGCATTCCGTGGTCCATGGTCTTCCACACCTGCCACAGGCGGTCGCGGGGGTCGTTTCGCTCGAAGCCGAGTCCGTGGCGGACCAGGACGCCCTGTTCGTTGGGGATGTAGATGCGCAGCGTGCCGTACATTGCTGGTTTGTGTGCGTTTAATCCGTTTTCTCGTGTTCATCGCATAGATGGAGGCGTTCCTTGAGCCAGCGCAGGTACGCCGGATAGTCGGAAAAGGTGTAGACGGTGCAGGTGCCGCGCTTGGTGGTCTTCTCTCGGACGGTGACGGGGCGTCGACGGCGAAGCATCTCTTTCGCGACGAGTCGGATTTTATTTTTTTCCTTTCGCAGAGAAAAAAATGGCAGCCAGCCCCAAAGTGGTCACATCGCCCACGGGAAAGCGACGCACCATGTTCATCCCCGTCGGCATCCCCGGCTCGGGCAAGACGTGGATCGCGGACCGCCTCGATAGGGCCAACTTCATGGTCATCAACCAGGAGGAGCGGAGGTGGTCCTTCGACACGCTGCACCGTCACGTGCTCTGGTGCGCCACGGGCGGCACCAACCAGCACCTCTACATCGACTCGTGCAACCACTCCAAGAAGCGCCGCCGCGTCTTCGCCAACATCGGCCTCAGGGCGGGCATGCAGGTGGTCTTCCTCGTCTTCGCGCTGCCCGTCATGCAGTGCGAGCTCAACACCATGGCGCGCCTCCTCCGCGGCGACCCCCACCCCTCCATCGTCGACAGCGCCAGCGCCGCCAGGAGTCGCGAGGTCATCTACGCCGGCTGGCAGAACATCGACTTCCGCGAGCAGAGGTACTACGGCGGCAACCCCGCCGTCTCCTACATCCTCATCGAGGGCACCGGCAAGGCGGACGAGCTGATCGCATCCTTAAACGCGCGCGCGTGATCTCATTTTTGCGCGAAAAAAAAATAAATAAAAAATCGCGATGCAACCGGGCGACGTGATATCCAGCGAATCTTTATTGCGATATGTCGTGTGCTGGAAGAAGGGCGACGTCCATGACAGAACAGTGCGTCCACTGCACGCCGCGGCAGCGCGATCTGACAAGCACGCAGTGCATTTCATCCACGGCCTAATGGGACACGATGTGAACATCAGAGACTCCAGACAACGGACACCTCTCCACTACGCCGCGATCGTCACCAACTCGCAAAACATCCGCGCTCTGTGGAAGCTGGGCGCCGACGTCGACGCGGTCGACCACAAAGGCCGAACACCCATGTACTTTGCCGTGAAGAAGGGCGCACGTCGCGTCATCGAACTCTTGGTGTGCCTGAACTCTAGAGCGCCCTCCATGAGAACGAACAAAGGACGCACTCTACTGATGTGTCTCCAAAAATCGCAGTACGCGAGCAGCTCCGAACTGTTCCAGCTCGTGCACGGCCTCTCTCCCGACACAATCGACGCCGTCGACAAAAGGGGCTGGACCGCGCTGCACCACGGACTAACCACTTCCGATGCCAAGATAGTCAAGTTGTTTCACGACGCTGGCAGCAAGGCCCTTGAGGTAAAGGACGTTCAGGGAATCACCCCTATGCACGTCGCCGCGACATACGGCTGCATCAGTGCCATTCGCGAACTATACAAATGCGGATGCGACCTCGACGTCCAATGTAACAACGGTGGTGCTACACCCATGCATTATGCAACTTTTCAGCGCTTTCCGGTGAGCAGGCGAGTGTTCGAAACGCTCATCGAGCTGGGCAGCCGCGCGTATTGGATGCCGTGCAATCACGGAAACACTCCTCGCGATCTCTTGGACGACGAGGCGGCTCAGATGGACGAGTTCATCGCCTCGCGCTCCGTCCTGGAAACCCTGCGCATGGCCGCAATCATCCATCGCCAGCCCAAGACCTGCCGTCGCCTCGCCGCCGAATAAATAAATAAATAAGCGGCGACCATGGCGGACGCGGGCGACCTGATGAGCTACATTAATTACTGGCTGTACGCCAGAGGGCTGCACCCCATGTTCATCGCCGCCCAAAACTACACCGACCACGAAGTGCGCCTCGTCGGTGAGTGGTACGGCGGCGTGAACGCGGTCGACAAGAAGGGCAGGTGTCCCGTGCACTGCGCCGTCATAAAGGGCAACTCGGACGTGATCGAGGCGCTGTCGCTGCTCGGCGCCGACCTCGACGCGGTCGACCACAAAGGTCGCACGGCCATGCACTTTGCGGCGCAGACGCGCTCGCCCGTCGAAACCGTCGAAATGCTCCTCGAGCTGGGAAGCTACACCTACTGGTCGCCGGACGACTACGGCAACACGCCCCGCGACTATTTAACTCCCGCGCACGCCGCGCAGATCGACGACTTCCTCTCATCTCGCTCTGTTCTCGAAACCCTCAAAATCGCTCGCGGCATCCATCGCTGCGTCGCCGCTCGTCGTCGGGTCGAATAAATTCGAAATAAAAAAAAAATGTCCGTGATTCTCAAGTTTCGCGACTTCGAAAGCCTGGAACATTACATCGAACGATGGCGGCCCGACAGCGAGATGGTGCACCCCCTGTTGTCTGCGGCGGTGTGGTGTAACGCCGACCAGGTGCGTATCGTTGCGACGCGGTGCGGCGTAGTCAACGCGGTCGATAAGACTGGAAAGGGCCCCATGCACTACGCCGTGTACGAAAGTCGGCCCGGCGTCATCAAGCTTTTACACGACTTGGGCGTCGACGTCGACGCGGTCGACAAGAAGGGAAAGACGCCCTTGTATCTCGCCGCCATGATTGTAGATGTCGAATCTGCGGAGCAGCTCATCGCATTGAACTCCAAGGGGTGCTCCATGCGAACACACACGGGCCGCACCCCGCTGATGCGTCTCTGCAAATCGGAGTATTTCCCCGACGATTCCGAGTTGTTCGACCTGCTCCTCGGCAACTGTCCCGAGCTAGTCGACGCGGTCGACGACAAGGGCTGGACCGCGCTGCACTATGCGGTCACCTGCACTAACCAAAAGCCGGTCGAGTTGCTCCACGCCGCCGGCAGTCGCGCATTCAACATGCGAACCGTCGTCGGCTACGCTCCTCTCCACCTGGCGGCCATAAACGGTGACAAGGAGATGGCCAAGCTGCTGCATCGCTGCGGTAGCGATCTCGACGTGCTCGATGATGGCGGATGCACGCCGATGCACATCGCCGCCCAGCTCTACGACTTCAAGCCGCTGGTCATGTGTCTCATTAAGCTCGGCAGTCGCGCGTACTGGATGAAGGACAACTACGGCAAGCGCCCGCGCGACTACATGATGACCAACAAAGTCGACGCCAAAAAGATCGAGCAGTACGTCGCCTCTTGGTCCACTCTCGCCACCCTTCGCATCGCGGCAGACGTCTTTCGCAGGACCCGCGCGCGCATTAATTTTGGAGAGAAATAGAAAAAAATGTTCGTGTCCGATAAACCATACAGTGCCAGGATACTGGCGCGCTACACTGAGCACTGGGACAGACGCGATGACAAACGGGGAATGGTACACCCGCTGCACTTGGCAGCAAAGTACTGCTCGTCCGTGATAATCAGGTTTATCGGAGATTGGGTCGGCGGCTGGGAGTACCGCGACGATTCGGGACGCACTCCCATGCACTGGGCCGCCCTTTACGGCAACGTTCCCGCCATGCGCGGCCTGCTCAAGCTGGGCGCAGACATCGACGCTGTCGATAACGAGGGAAACACCCCTCTGCATCTCGCCGCCACCAAGAACGACGCCGACGTCGTCGATTTCTTTGAGATGAATGACTCTCAGGCGTTCACCATGCAAGATCACGAGGGACATACTCCCCTGATGCGCCTCGTCTCCTCTCGCACAAAGTGGAGCGAAGAGATGTTTTCGACCATGGTCAACTGCTGTCCTGAAGCAATCGACATGGTCGACTCCCAGGGATGGACTGCGTTGCACCACGCGATATCGCACGGCTTTGCCGACGCCCCCTACGATTTTCGCGCCGCAGGCAGCAAGGCGCACAACATGAAATGTCACGCCGGCGACACACCCATGCATCTCGCCGTGTTGTACAACAGCGTGGACTGCATCAGGGAACTGTGGGACAATGGCAGCGAGCTGGACGTGCAGTCCAACGACGGCTCCACGCCAATGCACATTGCGGCGTGCTTTTCGGAACTCGGCGTCGATCTCATCGGATACCTCCTCCTACTGTGCAGTCGCGCCTACTGGATACCCGACGACCTCGATAGATACCCCCGGGACTTCATGACTGCCGAGCAGGCCGCCAAGGCCGACGCGCTCGTCCCGCGAATGACCATGCTCGAGATGGTCCGCCTGGCCGCCAACGTCCACTCTCGCGTTGTGGCGCGTCGGCACCTTGAATAAAGCGCGCACCTAATAAGGAGCGACTCGAATGGGGAGATGGCATGTGAGAAAGGATGAGGTCGCTGTGTCTGTTGCTCCTGTGCCTCGTCGCCGTCGCGTCCGCAGTGCCCTCGTGGCAGCGCGCCGACAACGCCGACTTCGTGACCGCCAACAAGGCCCAGCTGGACGCCATCTCGGCGAACCCGGGCTCCGACCTGTGGTACCAGAACATCAGCATCTTCGGCGTCGACCCGCAGTCGGGCGCCACCCTCGTCGCCAACTACGGCTACTGGCAGAGCCGCGCGTACAACGAAGCGGCGGGCGCCTTCGAGGAGGTGCAGGCCTGGTACCGCTCAGCCACCGTCCTCGCGCTGCAGCAGATCAACTCGGACGTGCTGCGCCCCGAGTTCACCGTCGACCCCAACGGCGGCGTGTTGCGCCAGGACCAGGGCTACTACGTCCACTGGGTCACCAACGTCACCTTCGACAGCGCCTCCGTCATCGGCCAGCGCGTGCGCTCCACCGCCGTCGGCTCCAACCTCGTCCGCATCGCCTTCTCGGACGCTGCCACCGACCGCTGCACCTTCACCGAGGAGCTGCTCGTGCTCGTGCCCCAGCAGCGCCGCCGCTACACCAACACCTTCGTCGTCGACCCGAGCGGCGCCTCCTTCCCCCTCACCATCCTCTTCGACTCGTTCGTCGTGCCCGTCGCGTACCAGCCGGACCCCGTCCGCGCCGCCTTCGCCGCCTACCGCGCGGGCACCGTGCCCAGGGCCGAGGACCCCGCCGCCCTCGCCATGGGCATCCCCTTCAACCTGGTCTACCTGTACAGCCACCCCGCCCGCGCCGACGCCGACGACGTCTTCTACCACGGCCAGCCCTCCGTCACCATCAACGACCTGTTCGACCACCCCGGCTTCAATTAAAAAAGCAAAGTGCTGATCAAATTTATTCCCTCGACAGCAGCAGCGACATCAGCAGCAGCTCACGAGGCGTGAGCGTGGCGAGTGGATCGGTTTCTCGTTGCGCGGCGCGGAGCCTGGCCCTCTCCTTCTTGAAGATCTCCTTCTGGCGGTCGATCAGCTTCTGGTGCGGATGGGGGACGTCCTTCTTGCCCCACCAGGTCAACTTGAGAATCGTTTTCGTGGGCAGCGTGGCCAGCGGCGCCTTGACGTCGCTGAACGGCTTGTCTTCTCCCAGCAAAACGAACAGATTGTACCCCTTGCGACGTATCACGTCCTTGAACGTGGGGTTGTCCGCGGCGTCGAACGACAACTCCTTTCTCGTGTTCTTGTTCGGGTCCACGATCGTGATAACGATCTTCTCGGTGGCGTCGGCCGACATTTTTTTTTCACTTAAAAAACCGGTCGTTTCGTGATTTTATTTTTGCGATCGCTCAGCCGTCGACGTCCTCCGCCGTCTCCGCTTCGGGACGGTCGCCGCCCGCGGTCGATGCGTGCTTGAAGCCGTTCTCCAGGTACTTGAGCATCATCTTGATGCGGACCCGCTTGTCGGGCGTCGTCCTCGGATCCGCCAGCATCCCCATCAGGTCCTCGTGGATGATCCTGTGCTGCTGGGCGACCACCGCGGGCTGCTCCGCGATCATGTCGGCCTCCCAGGTCAGCGTCTTTATGTGTTCCCCGTCGAGCTGCGCGAGAGGCAGCGTCATGTCCTCGTAGTACGACCCGTCGTCGCGCTTGAACGCCACCATCCCCTGCATCCTGATCAAGTTCGCCAGGGTCGGTCGCGTGCTCGCGTCGAACTCCAACCTGGTCATCGCGTTGTCCATGTCGACGCGCACCAGCGTCACCGTGATCTTCGTCCCCACCGCCATCGTTCTTCCCTGGTTGAAAAAAATGCTCGAATTTAATTATTTTGCTCTGCGTTCGCGCTCGATGGTGGCGCGGAGGTTGCTCTGCAGCTGGCGCATGGAGGCGGCGTCCGCGCTTTCGCCGCGCACCCGCTTCAGCCGCTCGTCGAGGTCCGCCACCAGCGAGGTCAGCTGCTGGATGAAGAAGTCGTTGTGCCGCGCGATCGTCTCGTCGGTCCAGTTCCGCACCGCCACCCTGCCGCGAGGCAGGTCCGACAGCGGCATCCACGGAGCGGTGTAGGGCGCGCCGTCTCGCTCGCGAACGAAGAGCCGCGGCCCGGTCAGACACGACAGCGCCATCAGCGTCGGACGCCTCGCGATCGAGAACATGTACGTGTGCGTGTTCGCGCCGTCCACGACGACGATCGACAGGGGCGACTCTCCGGCCATTTTTTTTCGCAAAAATGAATTCGAATTACTCTTTTATTGCGCGCGTTAAAAGATCGCGATAACCAGTATACCGCAGTGGTCCGAGGCGCGCGTCAGGGGCAGGAACTCCGCGGTAAAGCTGACGAGCACGTTCTCCTGCACGAACACGTGGTCGAGCACCGAAACCGGACGCACCGTCACGTGCGTGTCCGTCTCGCTCAGCACCTCGCACATCGGATGCAGCAGGTCGCGCTTCTCGAGCGGCACGGTGAGCGTGTCGCCCTCGAACGCGCTGAAGGTGATGGGCTGCGTGCAGGGCAGGTCGCGCAGTCCCGCCTCTTTGAGACGCTGCACCATCCAGGGCCCGATGTCGTCGGAGAAGGTGTTGAAGTCGCCCACCCAGACGGAGGCGCGCTCCTTGTTGGCGATCAGCCACTCGACGCCAGCCCGGCGCCCCTCGATGCCCATTGGCATGTGTATCACGCCGAGCGACATGCAGTCGTGGGGATGGCTGCCCAGCATCACCGGCTTCACCGTGACGATGGTCGCCTGCACCCCTCCTGGAGAAGTCGTCCTGAACGACATCGCGTTGGAGATGCCCACCACGTGCGCGTGGGTGCGCCGCGCAAAGACCGCGTGTCCGAAAGAATTCGGCGTCGAGGTGGCGTACATCACGCCCTCGTAGGTCAGACCCGTTGCCGTCTCGATGAAGTCGGCCATCTTCGTCCACGACCAGTCTCCCGAAGATCGGCCCGCCTCGAGCAGCACCACCACGTGCGCCGCGCTCGCCTTGATGTCTTCGATCAGCGTCTCCAGACGCCCCGACAGCGGGTTCCTCTCCTCGTCGTATTTCGAGCACGCGATGTTTCGCACGTAGGTCTGCAGCTGCACCCCGTTCGACGCCATTCTCGATTTGTTTTTTTTTATTCAAAAAATCGTTTTTTCAGGTTGAATTTGTTTGCGTTTCGCAGCTGGAGTCCTGCGAAGACGAAGATGATTGGGCGGCTCGGCGCTCCAGCATCCTCACGATTCTGTCGCGCGCCGCAATCATGTGCGCCAACTTGGCTTGCTCAATCTCGATCTTGACCTTGATCTCTGCAAGGAAACGCTCGTCGGCGGTGCGTCTCAGAGTATTGCGAATCTCACTTTCCTCGGGGCGCCATCCGCGGACGTAAAACTTGTACACCCCCGCTACCAACGGTTTGTTCAACTCGGTAATTGGAGGCCCATCAGGCGCGAGTGTCAACGCGTTATCCGTTCCGGCGCGCATCACGATATTGTAGAACGTGGGTCGTCGCTTTGAATCCATCACGATCGACGTCTCCATCACGGGACACACGTCGTCCATGACGGAATACTCGTTCAATCGCCTCTCAAACGTCACTTCCACTTTTTGAACAGCATCCTCGCTGACACGTTGTCTCTTAGACGCCATGTTTGTTTTTTTTGTTTAATTTCTTTTCTTTTAAAAAAAATCGTTGTGCGAAAGAGAAAAAAAATATATTCTACGCAGACTCTTGGGACACTCTCGCAAGACTCTCACGAGACTCTTGCGTTTCGCACGTCGCTGATTGGATGATAGTCTGGCCAATCGTTTCGATGCGCGAAGCGAGGACGGCGCGTCGCTTTCGCATCTCCTCCAGCGTCGCCGCGGCCGCCTCGATCTCCCTCTCGAGCAGCTCGAGGTTGTGCGAGTAGCCCAGCTTGGTCAAGTGGAGGCGCTGGCGCTCGTACTCGGGCGTCCACTCGCGCGCGACGAACTTGCGCGCCTCGATCGAGGCCAGGGGCGCCTCGAAGTCGGTGAACGGCTCGCTCTCGTCCTCCTTGTACAGCATGTAGTCGGGGAACCGCATCCACAGCTTCGAGAACGTGTGTCTGGTGGTGGAGGCGAAGCGCACCGGCTGGATCGCGTACTTGGGCCGGAAGCCCTTCCCGGAGGACGCGATGACGATGTCCGGCGCGGGCTCGCTGGGAATGTGCACCTTGAACTCAATGTACTCGGGTTGCGCTGTTCGCACGCGTTTTGTCGACATTTTTTTTTTCGAAAAAAAAAATTCAGTCGACGGTTGAGCGATGTGCACGTGTTCCCTGTGCGCGGGGCATGGAAGCCCCTTTCCCAATTTATCGGGAAACAGTAACCTCCTCAACATGATGGCGGCGCCCCTCGGAGAGGCTTGGACGATACACTATAACATATTTTGGTCGTCCCCGCCTCAGCCGCCACCGCGACTCCCTCCCCCGCCCAGGCCGAAGCAGAGACCGATGAAGTCCGTCTACGTCAGACAGCGCAAGTTTACTAAGAAGACCCGAATAAACCAACCGAGATAACTCGAGCAAGCTCAGTCTCTGCGTTCGCGCGTGCTCTTTTTATTTCTTTGGAAAAAGAAATAAAAAAAAATCATGGCCGACGGCGACGACAACAAGGGTCCCAAGTACATCGTCTTCTGCGACACGCAAAACAAAGAAATCGACGAAGCCTACGCGCAATCGATCATCGTTGAGTTCCGCCGCCAAACAGGTTGGAAGGTGCTGCCCGACACACCCATCTGGAACCATCTTCGTTCTTTCTCCAAAGGATACTCGCGCATTAAACGCAACCCGGCCGAAGTCGTGGGCATCTTTCGCATCGCCAATGGCATCCTCTAGCGAGCGCACCACAGAAGTGCTCAACCAGTTTTCCATCGACGAAGTCATTCTTTGGCTCAACGCCCAAGGCATAGGGGACTGGTTCGTGTGCTACGGTTGCGGCGACCTCACGCGCGGAGAGCCATTCGATCTGTGCACCACCACCAGTGGCGATCAGCAATGCTTCTGCTCTAGCTGCATCATTTTCTGCTACGGATGCGAAAAAAACTACTGCTCCCACATGGCCTGGTTCCACGACGACTGCGGCGACGCTCAGTTCAACTAAAGCTTTCGCATCTCGAACTTTGTTTCGTTTTATTTTTCGTCTTCGGGCTTGAGAGATTGATAGACAGCGCGCAGTCTTCCAGAGTCGGGATGTTCCTCCAGCTGGGGCAGGGACATCTCGGCAGGAGCTGCTTCAGGCTGCTCTTCGTGGGGCAGGGGCTCCTTCGTGATGGTCTTCTCAGAAGGCGGAGCAGGCGCTTCTCGAGCCGCAGAGGGCGCCGAACTCGTCGCTGGCTGCGTACTGGGACCGCGCTGTCTCACTGTGTAGGCCGAGGCGACGTCAGTTGGAGCTGCGACTGCAAAGGGTACGTATGATCGGAACGTGTACCAGACATATAATCCAAAAAGCGTAAACAGGAGGCCGACTGGCGTACAGAGGAGATAAATCGCCACAGATAGGATTGCAACCAGTGCCGCGAGGACGTAGGCGAGAGATGTGCCAATAATCCAAGCCACCGCGATCAACGCCACTCCACCCACCATGGCCAGCACACTCAGAGGCGTGAAGAACAGAACCATCGCCACCGCGCCGCCAAACGCGCAAAGAGTGAAGAACCCGTCCACCGCGCTTCCGATCAGAGTGGTTACCTTCTTGACGACCAGCGCAACGCCCTTTTTCTCTTCGACCTTGGGAGCGGGGGTCGGAGATGGGACTTCGGTCTCTCCGTCCTTGGACAGGTCACACTGCCCCGTACCTAAACGACAGACGACATCTCGAAGGGGGTCCACTTCCGGCACGTGACGCAGCCCACTGGCATGGTTGCAATGACTTTCGGCAGGAAGGGGCTTCTTGAGAACGGGACGCGCGTCCGGAGGACACATAACGCTGATGCCGCTGCAGTAGTCGTTTTCGTCACACACAGAACGCTCCGAGAAGTCGATGCACGGGTCCTCCTTGTCGCACGGCGACGACTTGACCGGATGGACATCGCACCTGCCGCCGACGCAGTAGGTCTCCTCTCTGATGGTCCGCGCGCGACACGTGGCGGCCAACAACACAACAACACACAAGATCAATACTTTCATCTTTTTTTTCTTTTTTTTCGTTTTCGCAAGAAAAAAAACGCTTTCGCACGTAACTTTTTTTTTGTTTTTCAACTAAAAAAGAAAAAAAAACAAACAAGATGGCCGACGATCAACCCAAGGCACTGTGGGACATGACCCTCGACGAGATGGAAAAGCTCAAGTACGACGACATCCTGGAAACAATGCGCCTGGACGAAACCCTGCGCACGCTGAACCGCGTCGTTGAACTTTTTCCATCTTTTCCCATGCAATTCCTACAGGCAGTCGAATTGCCCGAACTCATCACGCTGCGCGACAACCTAGCAGTCCTTCAGACCAGACGCAACCACGCCCGCGAGGCCGTGGCGCTGCAGGCCACGGAAGACGCCGCTGACGACATGGCCGCCATCGCGAAGAAGCGACTCGGCGTCACCGAATTCGAGTCGGTGCTCTATAACCCCAGCTACGATCACCTCAGTGGCCAGATCACCGTCAAGGCCACCTACAAGACCAAGGACGGCCGCTCCTACGTCGTCCAGATGGTGTGCTACAAATAAAACTTTAATCATCGAACAGCGATAGCTCGCTCAAATCAATATTTTCGTCTTTTTTTTCGGTTTTGTAAAAAAAACGCTTTCGCACGATTTTTTTTGTTTTTTCAACTAAAAAAGAAAAAAAAACAAACAAGATGGCCGACGATCGACTCAAGCCGCTGTGGGACATGTCCCTCGACGAGATGGAAGAGCTCAAGTACGACGCCATCCTGGAAGCCTTGCGCCTGGACGAAACGTTGAGCACGTTGAATTTTGCCGTCGACAATTTGACATTCATGCAGCCAACAAAGCTGCTCGCGCTGCGCGACAACCTGAAAGCGCTGCAAGTCAAGCGCGACCAGGCCCGCGTGACCATCGTCCAGAAAGCCGTGCGCGACGCAACCAGAGAGTTGACCGGATATATGGCCGTCATCGCGAGACAGCGGCTCGGCGTCACCGACTTCGAGACGATGGCCGTCGAGCCCGCGTGCGACCCCGCGACCGGCAGTATCACCGTCACGTTCAACTACAAGGCCAAGGACGGCCGCACCTTCTCTGCCCGGACGACGTGCCCCAAATAAAACTTTAATCATCGAACAGCGGTAGCTCGCTCAGCTCTCCTCTCTCCAGCTGCTCCATGTAGGCCACCATCCGTCTGTCCCGCGTCGCCAGCCGCAGGTAGTCGATGCGCATCTCGCACATCTGCCGGTCGATCGTCGCGCGCACCATCGCGCACAGGCGCATCTTGCACCGCAGATGCAGCTCGCGGTGCTCGGGCGTCCAGTCCAGCGCCACCAGGACGGGCGACGGCAGGCCCATCAGCGACGCGTCCATGTTGGTCAGCGGGCGCGTCTCGCCGGGCAGCGCCAGCATCACCGTCGGACAGCGCGCCCACAGGTCGAAGAGCACCGGGTTCGTGTGCGCGGGAAACGAGTACGACTGCTGGAGATCCGCCGGCAGCTTCTTCACGTTCTCCTTGCAGAAGCGCACGTAGCACACAATCTCGATGCTCGCCATCTCCTCCGTTACGATTCTTTTCGCGTTGACGAGTTTAAGGTTTATGCAATTTTATTATAACCGCCAGACGCAAAAGATTATTCCCATCACAACACCGGCCATGGACACCAAAAGCAACATCGATATTGCAAAATCCATAAAATCAAATGTCATTAACACCAGCTTGCGTACGGCATCGCGTACGGAAGTCTCGTGCGCTGGGTTTTTGTACTGGTGCGCGGTCTTGCACACCTCGTAGATGTACTCGTCCAAAGAGAGGAAGCGATTTTTGTCCACGGGCACCGACAACTCCTCGTCGGAGAAGCTGCCGCATTGCGCGATCTTCCACGCGTCGTCCAGATAGGACGCGTTGCGTACCTCTCCCACGCCCACGTTGTCCAGCACGGCTTCGTACCGCTCCTTGCTCAGCCCGCTCTCCTCGGCGCTGAGCCCGCGCGGGATCGTGTGCATCGACAGATAGGACCGGCACGGCGGGTGCGTGCGCGTGAGAACGTCGTCGTCGCACCGGGGATACGTGGGGTAGGCCACGTTGAACTTGAGCACGTGGTCCCAGCGTGCGTAGTTTTGATGCACGCCCTCGAGACGCCACGACTGCGCCCGACAGGTGTGCTCCAATCTCTCAAACTGAGGCACTTTGGACAGCCGATCGATGGGAAAGCTGAAGCGCAAAAAGTCGCCCAGGTGCGCTTCAAAGTACTGCCCTTGCTTCCTGTCCTCGTCGCGCCGATGGTGGTCCACGTCCACCACGATTAAGTCTGAGCCGGGCGTCTTGCACTGGTATGACGTCGCCGTAAACACAAAGTAGTCCTCGCATCGCAACTCGGCGAGTTCGTTTCGCTGGCTTGGGTGCTTGATCGTGTTCAGCTTCGCGAAGAAGGCCAGTGTCTCATTGTCCAGCGAGTCGTAGACCGACTGCGGTACCTCGTAGACGAAGCTGCTCTTCGAGCCGGGCGTCTTGAACGTGTAGAGATCGATGGCGGATGCGCACGTGGCGCACACAACCAACAAGAGAAAAATCTTCATTT